>MDTB01129136.1_pt1 | contig 14550 bp, 12 predicted proteins | sample 811161 | NCBI WGS metagenome assembly MDTB01 (sample SAMN05326650, study PRJNA326480) | marine metagenome | isolation source: seawater | place: Mediterranean Sea | collected 2009
GGTTGAAAGATAAAATTAATTCCTTAGGTCTTAAACCAATTTCAGCAGTAGTAGATATTACTAATTACGTTATGTTTGATTTGAACAGGCCTTTACACGCTTATGATGCTGAGAAAATTAACAAAGAAATTATTGTCAGAAACTCAAAAAAGGGTGAAAGTTTTACGGCTCTTGATGATAAAAAATACACCCTTCAAAAAGATATGTGTGTTATTGCTGATAAAAGTGGAGTGCTAGGCTTAGGAGGTGTTATTGGTGGAACAAGATCTGGAACAGAAATAGAGACAAAAAATATTTTATTAGAGTCCGCTTATTTTCTACCTTCATCAATAAGAAAAACGTCAAAATTGCTAGGTCTAGAGACTGACGCTAAATATAGGTTTGAAAGAGGTATAGATCCTAACTCAATGATAGATGGCTTAAAAACTGCCGCAGATTTAATTTTAAAAATCTGTGGAGGGGAGGCAAGTAGGTTTAATATTTCAGGAAAAAAAGAATACAAAAATAAATCAATTGATCTTGATTTAGGTAAATTTAAAAAAACAATTGGCTTCGCAATAACAGAAAGTGAAACAAAAAAAATATTAAATTCTCTAGGCTTTTCAACTAAATCTGGTAAAAAAATTTTAAAAGTTCTTGTCCCAACATGGCGACCAGATGTAAGTCAGGAAATAGACTTAATAGAGGAGCTAATAAGAATAAAAGGATTTGATAAGATAAATCTTATAGAACCTGAAAAAGCAAGAAATAAAGAAACACTTAACTTTCAACAAAAATTATTCCACCTAAGTCAACGATCTATATCCAATAAAGGTTATTATGAAGCCGTTACCTGGTCATTCACGGATAAAAAAATTGATGATTTAACTAATGACAGTACAGATCCAATTTTTATAATTAATCCAATTTCTAACGAATTAAATGTATTAAGAAGGTCAATATTTTCAAATTTACTTTTTTATTTGAAGAAAAACCATGATAGAGGATTTCAAGATATTTCTTTATTTGAAATAGGACCAGTTTTTTATGGAAAAAAACCAGGTGATCAGCATACTGTAATAGGAGCAGTCAAGTCTGGACAAATAAATAAAAAAAGTTGGTCTGAAAAAACTAGGAATGTAGATATTTTTGACATGAAGACAGATGTAATAAAAACATTAATTGAAATGGGAATAAACGGAGATCATTTAATAGTAAGTGATAAATCAAAAAACTGCTACCACCCAGGTAGATCAGGCTCGGTAAACTTCAAAACAAACAATGGAATTCTACTAGCTCAATTTGGAGAAATTCACCCATCAATCATTTCTAAATTAGATTACAAAGAAAAAAATATTTATGGATTTGAAATTTTTTTAGACAATGTTCCTCAACCGAATAAAAAGATGAGAGTCTTAAAAGAAAATTACAAATTCTCTGATTTTCAAATTTCAGAGAGAGATTTTGCTTTTGTAATTGATAAAAATTATCAAGTAGGTAGATTAGATAAGATTATAAAAGATCTAGATAAAAATATCAGATCGGTAAATATATTTGATGTTTTCGAAGGTGGAAATTTGCCATCTGAAAAAAAATCCATAGCAATAAATGTTTCAATACAAGCAGAGGACAGAACTCTTTCTGATAATGATTTGAATAAAATTAGTGAAAAAATCATAAAAGAGGTAGAAAATAAAACTGGCGGGAATATCAGATCATAATGTCAGACATAGATAGAATTCGTAATTTTTCAATAATTGCGCATATTGACCATGGCAAATCAACTATTGCGGACAGAATAATTCATAAATGTGGCGGTTTAACTGATCGTGAAATGAAACAACAAGTTCTTGACTCGATGGATATTGAAAGAGAGAGAGGAATAACAATTAAAGCACAAACAGTAAAACTAAAATATAAATCAAAAGATGGGAAAGAATATACACTTAACATAATTGATACACCTGGCCACGTCGATTTTGGATATGAAGTTAGCCGCTCCCTTTCTGCTTGTGAAGGATCATTGTTAATAGTTGATAGTACGCAAGGAGTTGAGGCTCAAACTCTAGCAAATGTCTATCAAGCCCTTGAAATTAATCACGAAGTTATTCCAATTTTAAATAAAATAGACTTACCAGCATCAGATGTTGATAAAACAAAACAAGAAATCGAAGACGTTGTAGGAATTGATACTTCTAATGCTATTCCGTGTTCAGGAAAAACTGGCGAGGGTATAGATGACATTCTTGAAGCAATAGTTAATAACCTTCCATCCCCTAAAGGAAAAAAAGATGAAAAACTAAAATGTTTATTAGTTGATAGTTGGTACGATAGCTACTTAGGGGTTGTAATTCTTGTAAGAGTAATTGATGGAAAAATTAAAAAAAATATGAAAATAAAACTACTTTCCAATAATAAAGAATATATTATTGAAAAAGTGGGTGTTTTTACCCCTAAACCTATCGACGTCAATGAATTAAATTCTGGAGAAATTGGATTTATAATAACTGGCATAAAGTCTTTATCAGAGACTAAAGTTGGTGACACAATATGTGACTCCGCGAACCCTATAAATAATCCTCTACCAGGATTCAAACCTAGTAAGCCAGTTGTTTTTTGTGGACTTTTTCCTGTTGATAGCTCTGAATTTCAAAAACTTAAGGATGGTTTAGCAAAACTCAAACTTAACGATGCAAGTTTTTCTTATGAACCAGAATCATCTAGTGCTCTAGGACTTGGTTTTAGATGTGGTTTTTTAGGTCTTCTTCACCTTGAGATTATCACTGAAAGATTAGAAAGAGAGTTTGATGTAAATTTGATTACAACAACTCCAGGAGTAATTTATAAAGTCCATAATCAAAAAGGTGATATAATTGATTTGCAAAATCCTACTAACATGCCTGATCCTTCACAGATAGAAAAAATAGAAGAGCCATGGATTAAATCAACGATTATAACACCAGACGAGTATTTGGGATCAATAATAAAAATATGCCAAGACAAAAGAGGCATACAAACTAATTTAAGTTATTCTGGTAAAAGAGCAGTTCTATCCTACGACCTTCCTCTGAACGAGGTAGTATTTGATTTTAATGACAGACTTAAATCAGTTTCAAGCGGATATGCTAGTTTTGACTATGAAATCTCAGGTTATAGAGAGGGAGCTCTAGTCAAACTAGGCATACTTGTAAATGGTGAGCCAGTGGATGCTTTAGCAATGATAATACATAAAGAATTTGCACAAAAAACAGGTAGACAAGTATGTGAAAAATTAAAAGACTTAATTCCAAGACATAATTTTATGATACCAGTTCAGGCAGCTATTGGTGGTAAAATAATTGCTAGAGAGTCTATTAAAGGATTTAAAAAAGATGTTCTTACTAAAATCCATGGAGGAGGAGCTATGGATAGAAAAAGAAAATTATTAGAAAAACAAAAAAAAGGTAAAGCCAGATCCAAACAATTTGGAAAAGTTGAAATTCCTCAAGAGGCATTTATTGGTGTTCTTAAAATCAATAAGGAAACATGAAAAATACACTGTATTTGATTTCAAATGAGAAAATATTTCAAAATAATGAAATATTTTTTTGTGACAATTTGGATATGAAATCTACGCCAGAAAAATTGAATAAACATTTTAATGTTAAAGTTATTGCAAGAAAAAGTAAAGTTAGTAGATCTCAAAAAATAAATCTTAAAACTGTTAAAACTTTTTCAAATATTTTTTCTTACATATTTGAAGTAATTAAATTACCAAAAAAAAAAGAATTTAAGTTCTTAATAATTTCACTTACACCTTTTACATTTTTAGCGGGTATTATTTTAATACTTTCAGGTCAAAAACCTTTTCTTTATTTAAGAAGCAATGGTTATGATGAATATAAAATTATTTTAGGATCATTAGGAAAATTTATTTATCATTTTATGTTTATTTTAATTACTAAATTTTCAATTTTAATTAGTTGTAGAGAGCATATTTTAATGCAGAAAAAAGGATATGTTGTTTCACCCTCACAACTTGACTTGTCATGGCACAATAATCATGTAAAGCCATCAGTCGATGAAATTAAACTTATATATGTGGGAAGAATAAAAAAAGAAAAGGGTATTTTTTCTTTACTAAATCTCATTAAAAATCAATCAAAAATTAATCTTACTATAGTAGGAGCAAGTAAAGAGGATACAAAAAAAATTAATCAACTTAATGTAAATATTTTAGAAATTATTAGTGATAAAAATGAACTAATAAATTTGTATGATAAAAATAATATTACAATTTTACCCTCATATACCGAGGGTTATCCAATGGTAGTATTAGAATCTCTTTCAAGACATAGACCAATTATTATTTTCAAAGAGATAGAACATATTGTTGAAGACAGAAAAGGAATTTTTGTATCTAATAGAAATTACCAAAGCCTGTATGAAAAAATAAATTATATTATTGATAATTATAATTCTATACAAGAAAGTATGAAATTAAATAAACTACCTGATAATGAATCTTTCATTAATAAATTAAAAGAAATATTATCTTAGAATTAACTTATGAATAAAAATTTAGTTTTCACAGCTACATATAATGAAGTTGATAATATATCTAATTTTCTTGATATAGTTTTAAAAATTTCAAATATTGATATTTTAATAGTTGATGATAACTCACCGGACAAAACAGGCGATGTTATTAAGCAATACCAAAAAGATAATAAAAATTTATTTCTTATATCTAGAAAAGGCAAAGAAGGTCTAGATAGCGCACATAAAATAGGATTTAATTTTGCTAAAGAAAAAAATTATGAAAATTTGATTACCATAGACGCAGATCTTTCGCATGATCCAAAAATGATACCTCAATTTATAGACGCACTTAATGATAAGCCGTTTATCATAGGATCTCGGTATATGAAAGGCGCAACTAATGATATGAAATTTTTTAGATATACTCTTAGTTATGTTGGTAACAAAGTAATAAAGTTTGTATTAAATATTGATAGTGATGAATTTACATCATCATTTAGAGGCTTTGCTTTAAATAAACTTAATAACTTTGACATTAACAACGTAAAAACTAAAGGTTATAGTTTTTTTATGGCTACAATACATTTGATAAGCAAACTTGGATATAAAATAAATCAAATTCCTCTTCAATTCAAAGATAGAGAAGAAGGTGTCTCAAAAATACCAAAAATTGAAATTTTTAGAACTCTTAAAAATCTGTTATTGCTAAAAATTAATAAACTTTAATAAAGAATTTGAAATAAATAATTGTTTTAGTTAATAATAAAATATGAAAAAGAATGAAAATAATAAAAGTTTTGGAATACTTTTTTTTATAGTATTTTTTCTTATAGCTATTTGGCCAATAATTGACTCAGGATCTATAAGAATTTGGTCTATCGTATTATCTTTAGTTTTCCTTATACTTGGTATTTTAAATTCAAAAGTTCTTAGCCCTTTAAAATCAGCATGGATAAAACTAGGCGAAGTTCTTGGAAAAATTATCGCTCCAATTGTTATGGGATTTATTTATTTTTTAATAATAACACCAATAGGACTTTTAATGCGGTTAATTGGAAAAGATTTATTAGGTATAAAATATAGTAAAAATAATTCATATTGGATTAAGAGAGCAAAAAATATAAATACAATGAGAAGGCAATTTTAGATGTTGAGTTTTTTGATAGAGTTTTATTCTTTTTTAAAAGAGAGAAAAAAATATTGGTTATTACCTATTATAATTGTTTTAGCTTTATTTGGTGCTTTAATAGTTTTAAGCCAAGGATCCGTTGTGGCACCTTTTATTTATACAATATTCTAATTAACACATAGTTTGTTTCTTAGATTAAATTGAAAGATTATACACTGTGAAGTCTATTTTAGGAATTTCAGCTTTTTATCATGATAGTGCTGCAGCCCTATTAATTGACGGTAAAATTATTGCAGCGGCACAAGAGGAAAGGTTTACAAGAAAAAAACATGATGCAGGTTATCCGTATAATTCTATCAACTATGTACTTAAGGAAGCGAATTTAAAGCTAAGTGAGGTGGATGGAATAGTTTTTTACGAAAAACCATTTTTAAAATTTGAGAGATTACTTGAGACGTACTTAGCATTCGCACCTAAAGGCTTTGCCTCTTTCTTAATGTCAATGCCAATTTGGTTAAGAGAAAAACTTTTCCAAAAAAAATTTCTTTTTGACCAATTAAAAAGAAATGATAGCAATTTTAACAATATTGAAAAAATTAATTTTTCTGAACATCATTTCAGTCATGCTGCCAGTGCTTTTTATCCATCACCTTTTGATGAAGCAGTTATTTTAACGTTAGATGGAGTAGGTGAGTGGGCAACTTCTACGGTAGCTATCGGAAAAGAAAACAAAATATCTATAATTAAAGAGATTTATTTTCCACACTCAATTGGACTACTTTATTCAGCATTTACTTATTATACAGGATTTAAGGTAAATAGTGGTGAATACAAAGTTATGGGCCTAGCGCCATATGGCCAACCAAAATATGTCGATATAATTTTAAAAGAACTAATAGACGTAAAAGAGGACGGGTCTTTCAGGTTAAATATGAAATATTTTAGTTTTGCAACTGGTTTAACCATGACAAATGAAAGATTCTCAAAATTATTCGGTCAAAAGGTTAGAGATCCAAGTAAAGAACTTTTAACACAATTTCATATGGATATTGCATCTTCAATTCAGGTTGTTATTGAAAAAATAATTTTAAAGCTTGTTACTAGCATTCAAAAAGAAACAAAAATAGATAATTTATGTTTGGCCGGAGGAGTTGCTTTAAATTGTGTAGCCAATGGAAAGATATTAAAAAAAAATATATTTAAAAATTTGTGGATACAACCAGCTTCAGGTGATGCTGGCGGATCTTTAGGTGCCGCTTTAGCGTATTGGCACCAAGAACTATTACAATCAAGAAAAAATAATGAAAGCACTGATAAAATGAATGGATCATATTTAGGCCCTAAATTCGATAATTTATTTGTAGAAAAAAAATTAATGAGTCTTGGAGCAAAATTTAAAAAGTATGATAATGAAGAATTAATTAATAGAGTTGCAAGTGAATTAAAAAATGAGAAAATTATTGGTTGGTTCCAAGGGCGAATGGAATTTGGCCCAAGAGCACTTGGAGGTCGTTCAATAATCGCTGACCCACGGTCTGAAAAGATGCAAAAAAATTTAAATCTTAAAATTAAATATAGAGAAAGCTTCAGACCATTTGCACCGTCTATTCTTAGAGAAGATTTATCAAAATGGTTTGATTTAGATTATGACAGTCCTTACATGTTATTAGTTGCTAATGTAAAAAAAAATATTCAAGTGGAAGAAAAAGAGGCTGATAGAAGACTATTTGGAATTGAGAGACTTAATTTAAAAAGGTCCACTATACCAGCTGTTACACATGTTGATTACTCGGCTAGAATTCAAACAGTACATAAAAATACAAATCCAAAATACCATCAACTGATTACAAAGTTTAAAGAATTAACTAATTGCCCTGTGCTAGTAAATACATCTTTCAATATAAGAGGTGAGCCTATTGTTTGTTCAATTGAAGATGCCTTTAAATGTTTTATGGGAACCGAATTAGATCTATTGGTATGTGAGAATTTTGTACTTTCTAAGAATGATCAAGATCAAAATTTGATAAATAATTACAAAGACAAAATTGAACTAGACTAATCTGAAATGTTGAAAAAATTTTTCTTTTATATAATTTCTTTGTCTTTATTTTTAATTATATTCGAAATTGCTTTTTCTACATTCTTTTATTTCAAATCTGGTTTTGCAGGACCAATTTTTAAATTATTTTTAAAAGAAACTAAAACTACAGAAGAAATGATTATGGAGAGTGTTAAAATAGATCCAGCAACAAACAAAATGGTGCCAGGAAAATACACAATTAACGGAGTAAATTACTTGGTAAATTCTAAGGGTTTTAGAGGAAATAATTTTTCTGATTTGAATAGAGATAACTGTCGCATTATTTCACTTGGAGGATCAATAACTTTAGGTGTTGAAAAATCTTATCCAGATTTACTTGGCAAAATGGTCCTTAAAAAAAATGATAAATGCGAGTCACTTAATTTTGGAATGGGATCAAAAGGATTAAACTATGTAGAGGAACTATTTTTCAATGAAGTAATTGGATATGAACCAAATATTGTAACAATTATGGCAAATCGTAATGCCACGATGTACGATTCATACGGAAGTGGATCTAAATCTCCAGGCATTATTTCTAGTAAGAAAGATTATTTTATTTATAAATTAAATAGATTTTTGTTTACAAATTTAATGACTTTTAGATTTTTAGATTTATCTATGAAAAGAATTATGTTCATTTCATCAAAAGATACTTCAAAAATTGTTAACCCAAATAATGAAAGCTTACTTCATTCAATTAATTATTTTAAAGAAAAATATCATAATCAACTTGCAAATATTGCTAAAGTTTCGGAACAAAAAGATATCAAGATAGTTCTTATAAAAGAACCATACTACTTAGATTTAAAATTACAAAATGAGATAAACAAATTTAGTAGAGAGGTATTGCTTGAGAAATTAACCAAATACCAGAGAGAAGATTATGAGGATAAAAATATTTTATTCTGGGCTTATACAAATGCTCTATTAAATAGTATTTTCGATGATATACAAAAAAAATATAAAAACGTACTAGTAGTAGATCCTACAATTATATTATACAATGAAAAGAAAGAAAAAAATTTCTTAGCCGATGGCAATCACTTAACAAATAATGGTCATTATATCGTTGCTCAAGAGATTTTTAAAAAAATTGAGAAATACTTTTAACTATTTGTTCAATTATGGAAAAATCTGGTTTAGTAAATAATTTTTCAAAGATTTTTTTATCGATTGTTGTTTCTATTTTATTTGCTTTAATGATTTGTGAAACTTTATTGAGAATAAAACATAAAATTATTGTTAACTATGATATAGAGATGTGGAAGTACGCTAAAGAGTTAAAGACTAAATCTGAAAATCCAAAAATAAATCACACACATAAAAAAGATAGTTCAGCAACTTTACAAAAAGTGCAAATAAGTACAAATAATTATGGACAAAGAGATAAAAATTTTTCCATAAAAGATTTAAAAAAATATGAAAGACGTTTTATAGTTCTAGGAAGCTCTGTTGCACTTGGATGGGGTGTGGAGCAAGATAAAACATTTACTAGTTTTTTAAATCAATTATCAAAAAAAGAACAAAAAAAATGGATTTTCGTAAACGGAGGAATTGGAAACTATAACACTGAGCGGTATGTAAATAATTTTATTGAAAATTGGAGCCAATTACCATTTACGGATATTATTGTTCATTTCTTTGTAAATGACACAGAAATTTCCTATAATAATAAACCAAATTTTTTTATTGAACATACTCATGTAGGGGTAGTTATTTGGAAATTAATTAATTCTTATAAATCTACTTTTAAGCAAGAAAAACTCAAAGATTATTATTATGATAAATATACTGATAATTTTAAAGGTTTTAAAATAGCTAAAGATGAGCTTATAAGATTAAAAAAATTTTGTTTAAAAAATAACATTAATTGTCACCTTTTTTTAATGCCAGATATTCATAAATTAAATCCTTACGAACTAAGTTTTATTAATGAAAAAATGTCAAAGGTTTCAAAAGAATTAAATTATAATTACTTAGATTTACTACCAATATTTGATGGACAATCTCAAAAAAAAATATGGAATGATTATGGCGATCCACATCCTAGTGCTTATGCACATGAATTAATGGCCAACAGCATATTTAGCTACCTTTTAAAATGATATTTTCTTCTTTAGAGTTTTTACTATTTTTCTCTATTTTCTTAATTTTAATAAAGTGTTTTAAAAGTTACCAAAGAGAAATAATTATACTTACAAGCTTTATTTTTTATAGTTTTTGGAGTCCGATTTTTTTCTTTCTCCTTTTGTATTTATGTTTGAGCAATTATTTATTTATTAAATACGATATAAAATTAAAATATTCTATATCAATTAGTTTAATACCATTATTTTATTTTAAATATTCATTATTCTTTATCTCATTATTAAATTTAGAATTTTTAGAAAAATATGCGTATATTGATAATTTACCTTTAGCAATTTCATTTATAACCTTTACTGCAATTGCAACAATTATTGATACAAAATTAAAAAAACATGATGAAAAATTAAACATTAAAAATTTTACTGAATTTTTAGTTTACTTCCCCCAGCTGATTGCCGGTCCGATATTACGAGTTAAACAACTTATACCCCAGTTAAAAAATCGAATAGTTATTGACAAATCAAATATAAGATTTGGACTAATCCTCTTTACCGTAGGTTTTATAAAAAAAATTTTTTTAGCTGATAGTATAGCAGGTTATATTGATCCTTTTTTCGCAAGTTCTGAGACTAACCCTGATAACATAATAAAATGTTTTCTACTTTTTCCATTACAAATATATTTTGATTTTAGTGGATATGTAGATATGGCTCTTGGAGCGTCAACTATTCTAGGAATAAATTTACCCCAAAATTTTGATAAACCATATTTAAGTAAATCATTAACTGAATTTTGGCGAAATTGGCACATTACCTTATCATCATGGTTTAGAGATTATTTGTATATTCCTTTAGGTGGATCAAGAAATTCTAAGACAAACTTATTTTTCAATTTAATATTAGTTATGTCAGTTGCAGGATTGTGGCATGGCGCTAGTTTAAATTTTATACTATGGGGTTTTTTAAATGGTTTAATTTTATTTTTAGAAAAAGTTATTAGAAAATTTTTAAATATACCGTCATTTATTAAAATTATATTGACGTGTTTTATTATTTTCAATTTATGGATAGTTTTTAGAATAAATGAATTTTCCCAATTAATAACATTTATTGTTGAATTTTATTCAAACTTATACAGATTATTTTCACTCGAAAATTTATTGATATTATTTATCTTAATAGCAGGAGTCACTTCACAAAAATTCGATAACTTTTATCAAATTAAAAGACTTTCCCACAATGTTCCTCTTTATATTATTTTACCTTTTTTTATGATAATAATTTTGACTGGATTAGGAATGAATGCGGGTACTTCAGAAAAGTTTATTTATTTTGAATTTTAAATACTTAAATTATATAAGAAAAGTTAAAATTAAAATGCCAACTAAAAGTTATTAAATGAGCTTGATTTACAAACTAGTAGATAAATTCCTAATGAATGATTTTACAAAAATTATTTCTGAAATTGTTAATGAAAGTTCAAAAGAAAAATTAAATATATTTGACATAGGATGTTTCCAAGGAAATTTCTCACGAAATTTAAAAGAAAGAATAAAATTAAAATCTAATTTTTTCTTATTCGATGCAAACCCCAATTTATCTATAAAAGATTTTAATTATACGAAACTAGCTTTTTCTAATGAAAAAGGAGTAAAGAACTTTTATTTAAATACATTCTTTCCTGCCTCAGGATCATCATTAAAAACTATACATGTTGATGACAAGCTATGGAATTTTACCAGGAAATTAGTTACTGGAAATTTAAGAAAGCAGTTCGAAACCTTTGAAGTTAAAACCGATACATTAGATAATTATTGCGAGGAAAATAACATTAATAATATTGACATATTAAAAATAGATACAGAGGGATCGGAATTAGAAGTATTAGAAGGGGCCAAAAACATACTTCAAAAAACAAATATTATTCTAATTGAAGTATTAGACGAAAGAAAAAATTTCAAAAAAAAATATGAAAATGTTACTAATTTTTTAAAACAAAATTATCAATTCAATAAAATCCTTGAAAAAAAAATATGGTCCTTAGGAACATTAAGCAATATGAAAGCAATGGACATATTATTTAAAAAATAAATGGAGAGGTGGCCGAGTGGTTGAAGGCGCACGCTTGGAAAGCGTGTAAACGGGAAACCGTTTCGAGGGTTCGAATCCCTCTCTCTCCGCCACTTGTTGAAAGTTTAAACAACTTAAAATATAAATTGATGGAAGATAATGGATGTAGAAAATATATTTAATAAGATTAATTTTAAAATAAAGCCTAATGATAATTACAGGGATGCATATTTTTTTAGACTAAAAAAAGGTCTTTGTAAATTAATTCGTTTAGACAAGAATTTTACTTTTAGTAATTGTATTTTAGATAAAGAAGTAGAAAATATAAATCTTAAGAAAGCACTATTAAAAATTGATAGCATGTCTACTTATGCTATTGGTCATTTAGTAAATCAAATTTGTAAACACTTAAATGAAAATCAGATATATTTAAATATAGGATGCTGGAAAGGATTTACCTTAATCTCAGGAATGATTGAAACTTCGTGCAAAGTAATTGGTGTTGACAATTTTTCCCAATTCCATGGACCAAAAAATGAATTTTACTCAAATTTTAATAAATATCAAGATAAACAAAAACACTTTTTTTATGACGAAGATTACAAAACTTTTTTTAAAAATTTCGAAAAAAAAAATGAAAGAGTGAGCTTCTATTATTATGATGGCGAACACTCTTACAAAAATCAGTATGAAAACCTTAAAATAGCGGATAATTTTTTAGACAAAGACTCCATAGTTTTCATTGATGATATAAATTTTCAAGAAGTAGAGAAGGGAACTAAGGATTTTCTTAATAAGACTAAATCAAATTACAAAATTCTTAAAGAAGTTAAAACAGTCAATAATCATTGTCATCCAAGCTTTTGGAATGGCATAATGATTCTAAAAAAGCTTTAGTTTTAAGATAAAAATTAATCTCTTATAGCCATAATCTTGTGTTAAAATAAACGAATCATAAGGAGGTATCATGAGTGGATTAGAGATTTTAATTGTTGGCGTTATATTGTACGCATTATTTAGTTAAACTTTTAAGTTTAAAATTTATAAATTTTATCACTTTCATACTTTGATAGACGGGTGTGCCTTTATTTTTATTATCCACATACAACCGAAAAGAGTCTTACTTTAAAAGTCAGAATAGTTTAAATTCTTAATATGGGCAGCTAAGGGAGACTGAGGCTGCCTTTCCTATTTAAAGTCTTTTAATTCCTATTATTCTTAAATTGGCTGTTCGTTTAATTCTTTCAATAGTTTGTTTAACGCCCATAATAACCGTTTTTCTCATGGGTCCATAAGCATGAATAAGTTTTTTATTTGATAGGGCAACGGCAACATGGCCTTTCCAAAAAATAATGTCATTTTTCTTAATATTTTTTTTCTTAATATTTTTTTTAAAATACTTGATCTGATCTTTGGTATCCCTAGGACAGTATTTTTTATTATAATTAATGAAAACTTGCACTAATGCTGAACAGTCAATTCCTTTAAATGATTTTCCCCCCCATTTATATTTTATATTTTTAAAAATGCTTATTTTTTTAAATGGATTTTGCTCTTTGTATGAAAAAAGTTTCACATCTCTTTTACTAACCCAACCTTTTGAGAATTTAAAAAATTTAGAATTTTTATCTATCACTTTAATTTTTGAACCAAAGGTTAATTCGTCAGAAACCTCTTGTTTGTTTGGAAATTTATAAATCTTTGCTTTTAAAATAGATATTTTATGGGTTGGTTTTATAAAATGAGAAAATTTTTTGTTTTGTACATAACCTTTATAGTCATCTTCCATAATTTTAATCTTAAGCCATTTTTTAGTTTTTTTTGATATTGAAAAACTATCTCCATAAATCATCTGTGTCACAATTTCAGACTTAGTTGAAGGTTTTTTGTGAAGATTAATTAGAGAGAAATTATTTGTGAAATATTTAGTCATTTAATTTAAGTTTATCTTTAATTAAATAAAGGAATATAAGAGACGGTATTACCATTACAGCCGTTATAATAAAAAACACTCCCCAATCCCCATTAAGCCAATCAACCAAAGCACCTGATGAAGCAGCTAAGGTAGTTCGACCGGCTGTACCAATCGATGCAAGAAGCGCATATTGGGTAGCAGTATAGGTTCTATCAACTAACAAGGAAATAAAAGCAACAAATGCTACTGTAGCAAATGCTGCAGCCATATCGTCAAAAATTACAGCTATTGCAAATAATAGTTCAGATTTTCCTGACCAAGCTAGTAAAGAAAATAATAGATTTGTTAAAGCCATTAATATTCCTGATAAAAACATTGCCTTAATTACCCCGGATCGAATAGCAAACAACCCTCCAAGCAAGGTAAAAATTACTGTAGTCACCCAACCAAGCCCCTTGGAATAAAGAGCAATATCAGACTTAGAAAACCCTATTTCCTTATAAAAAATTACAGACATTCTACCTAAAAAAGCTTCGCCTATTTTAAAAAGAAATACAAAACCTAAAATTGCTAAAGCTATATTGAAACCATTTTTTTTGAAAAAGCTTATTATTGGTCCTATTACTGTGCCAGTTAACCAAGCAATAGTTTTGGTAGTTATATTTGAATACCCCAATTTATCCTCTATCATCTTGTCAGTTTGTTTTTGATTTTCTGATCTATCTATTGGTTGAGGTTCACCAACAAACATAAGGCCTATATTGCA
>MDTB01220974.1_pt1 | contig 14550 bp, 19 predicted proteins | sample 811161 | NCBI WGS metagenome assembly MDTB01 (sample SAMN05326650, study PRJNA326480) | marine metagenome | isolation source: seawater | place: Mediterranean Sea | collected 2009
ACCCATAAGCATCGTTAAGGCGAGTTGCCATCTGTGAGTCTAACGATGGACCTGTAACCATTCGTGCGCTGGTGCGGTAGTTTGGAAACATCATCCTTATGACGCTATTTGCGTCAGATCGCTCGGCAGCAGTCAGATAAATCATCGCCTCGGTGGGCATCGCAAGTCCTGTGGGCAGCGTGTTGCCGACGTTGCCGTCGTTTTTCTCATCGATGAAGGTAAGTTTAGCTTCAGAACTATCAATGTAAACGCTCCAATGTTTAAGCTCGCTGATCTCTTGGAGCTTGTCCATATCTTTAACGTATGCGTTCGGGCGGCTGTAGCCCTCAACTTGTAGCTCTGCTTGAATGTGTCTGACGTATTCTTTATACTTCTCTTCTTCGTCAAAGCCGTCGATAAGCTGCTGGGCAAAATATTCAACCTCGCTGGCAGCGTTTGAGCCTTCGTCCCTGTACTCGTCTTCAAATCTCTCTTCCCTATGAATGGTTGCGATTAGATGTGCTGTTTTCTTGGGCTCATAATCTGGATCATCTATGCCGCGCTGGCCTTCGGTTGTGCCTTCAATCATTTCAATACTAAGTTCTACGCCTCTTTCGTAGCCTGGCAGTTCATCAATCACTGACTGTATGCCTGAGTCGCGGATAAAGTCGTTCGCAGCATCAACCTCTTTGGTTGTGCCGACGTTGCCTTCTACAACGGGGATCAACTTAAGTCCAGTCATAACGTTTCCGTTCTCATCCAAAGGCACGTAGGCATTTCCCTGATCAGCATAAAGCGGCCAACCTAGGTCAATTTGTAGCGAGAACTCTAACGATGCGTCCACAAAAATTTGGTTGCCGTTACCGTCGTCGTCGGAGATCTCCCAGTTCACATCGCTATGATACATGCCATCCAATTGATAGCCAACGTTGTCAAGCTCGTTTTCAAGCTCATCTACGCGGGCTTGGCGGCTGCCGTGAAAGTTAGCGTCAGTCCTGCTATCAAGATAGTCGTTCATATACTGGAAATCTTCTGGATTGTCGGAATAGTCACCTTTCTCTTCAACGGTCTCGATGCCCATATCATCAATAAAATCAACAATAGCGTCCCACGCCTCTTCTGGTGGGGCGCTGTTGCCTTTGCCTTTGATTTGGTAGACAGTATCGCCATCTGCCTCGATCGTCACATACGACTTAGACTTGCCGCGCTTGCCTTCGGGCCGGCGCAATGAGTATAGAGTTCCTCCGTGCTGTGCGGCGCCGCAGTGACCCATACGCTGCGCCTCGATATCACAGGAGCTTTTCTGTAAATCATACCAATACGCTCCGTCATCAAACCGAATAACAAATTTATCAGGATCTAAATCCATCTCTTCCATTTCTTCTTCGGCTTTTTCATCAGCACCAACCATAAGAATATACTCATCGAGAATTCTGATGTTGTCTGGATGCATGTTTAAGAATATGAACACATCGCGGAAGCGTGTCTCAAAAGCTTTCCAAGCGCGATCTTCTGTGTTCTGTAACACTTCTTGGACAAACTCAACCACCTCGCTCTTGAGTCCCATCTTGCTAAGGTTCTTCGTAGCCCTTTTAAAGGCTCTCGGCCATTTGCCCAAAGCCTCATCTTTAATCGTTCGTCTAATGTTCTTGATCACTTGCTTGGTGCGGTCGGCTTTCTCGGGGCTCCACTCTACACCTTCTTTAAGGATGCTCTCAAACTGAACGTCAAGCTTGGGAGGTTCTAAGTCATCCCGTTTCATACCACCTGTGTAATAATTAAGAGCCGACAGCAGCGGTTCCTCCGTCTCAACGAGAAGGCGCTGTAATTGTATACGGGGCATATACTGGTGGAGATGCGTTCGCTTCCACATATGCCCCATCCACGTCTTTGCGCTCTCGGGCGATTCGCTTAACGCAGACTCGATAAAGTCTGCGATCATTTCGGTCAGCCCGATGTCTCTGACTCCCTCGTCTAATCTTACATTTTCTTTAAGATATCTGAACCATTTATCACTAGAATTATCCATAAATAAACCTCAACATTATAAATAGTTTGCTATTTTGGATTATCTATCATAATCATCCTCAAGTCTCACCACGTCATCAAGATGAGGGGTGCTGACTTCCATGATTTCTACAGCAGCTTCATTCGCACCAAACCGATGTATCTGGTGCGGCTGGACGTGGAAGGCTTCGCCAGCGTGAATCTTTTGTATCTTGTCATTAGCATCATAGTTGTATAAAATGCCACTAAGAACGTATACCGTTTCTTCTTTAATCTGGTGGTACTGCTTGGACAGCCGGTGGCCAGCATTGATGTGCAGCAACTTGCCCACATAGCCATCTGTCTCTGCCCAAATCATTTCATAGCCCCAGGGCTTCTCTACTCGTCTCATATTATCTCCAAAAAAGTTGAACGGCAATGATTAAGAACGACAAAAATACGCACACTAGCGTCTTTGGCGTTAACATACTCTCGCCTAAAAAGTGCCACGTTAATAGTGGAAAAGTCAAATAAGAAAGTGCGAAAATTAAAAATCGCGGGCCCCATACAACGCCGCCCATGGCTTCATAGGCCAGCTTGATACCAAACCAAAAACAAAGCCCGACAGGAAAAGAAAAAAGACCAACAGCTAAAAGCGGGCGGTTCTCCCACCATTCCCATACAAATTGGCTGTTGTTTTGAAACCATGCTAGCGTCTGTCCAAGCAGGAACAGACAACATGCAAAAAATAAGGCACTAGAAGTTTGTGACAATTGCTTCCTCATAATGTTTTAGTGAGTTTGTTGAATTTCCATTTTTATCAATCAATTCTATGTTAAAGTCTTTGAAAAATGAGATTAATGACGGATGCTTGCGGTATATTAATATTGTTTTCTGTGTAGCTTCTAGCAAGCCACGAAGGTGACCATGATTGTAGCGTTGTGTGTCGTATCCTGAATTTTTTCCGTAATCAAAAAAGTTATAGCTAAAGTGTAGATGAGGGAATAATATAAAGTCTACCGGCTCATTAGTCTCAAACGCTTGTTCGGTTTTTATATAATTTATATAATCTTCCCGCAAAATAAGACTAAACTTTTCAGGTTTCTTGAAATTTCTTAAATAATTTAATGCCAAAGCAGAGTAATTATCAAGCCCCAACTTACCGTGAGAGATAGAGCCGCCATTAGTACACCTATTTAATATAAAAAATACTGCGGCTTGATAATACGGATCTTTCAAAGTTGGCAAGTTTTGTTGTAATAGTTCTAAATCACTGATGCCGTGAAATTTAAAAGAGCGGCTCATGATTATCTGGTATATTTGCTCGGCGTCCTCCTGGAGACAATACCAGAAGCGGTATATCATTTCGCGAAGGCAGACTGCCTTAATTGTGCGATCGCTTTCGGCTAGAGATAATTCAAGCTTGCCGCCAAATATCCCATACGCATCTACGATACTATCAACCGGAATAATAGATTTTAACCTCGTAGTACATACATGACGAAATCTAGTATCTTTAATCGGAGATTTCATTCTCCGCACCTTCAGCCTCTCGGACTTGATTCAAAAAGCTTTCAAGATCTTTAAGCTGATTTACAGTACCCTCTTTGTCCTCCAATGACTGTGAAGTTTCAACCGGTCGTGTGACATGATGTAGGTATGAATTTACCAAATCACTAACATCGGACAAACGTTGATCTACATTATACATCCCTTGTCTAATGCTATCTATTTGTTTTATCAATTCGATAGATAAAACATCAGATGGTAACTCACAAGACTTACTAATGTCGCCTAGATTATACTTGGCTCCATCGAACAATCTAGTTATTTCAGCAGTTAGCTGTTCGATGCCTATTGAATAGCTGATTCTAATTCTTTCACTCATTTCATCCTCTTAATAATTTTTTGCCGGTTTTTAATGTATTCTCTACAACTTCTGGAGCGCCAACAACAATAATTTCAGTGCCGGATTGGCCGCGATTAATTGTCAATTTAGAAAATCTATGGCTAGTGTCTAAATTTTCCAATACTTTTCCTAGCTCATTAAGCTCGCGCATGCGACTCTCTTCACGGACCATAACCACGTGTTCAGGATTAATAAAAACCTCTCTTAAAGAATAGCTTTGCTTAGTTGTAACGGCGCCATTATTACACACTTCCGTAAGTTTAACTAACATCATCGCGCCTCTATATAGTAAGTATTATCCTGGTTCACTGTCCACACGTTGCCATGGGTGAATACATCGTAACTTCCGGCGCGCGTCTCGCATACGATTGCGGTGACAGGAGCGGCCGTAACTAAATATCTAAACTTCTCGTCATTATTTTTGAACCAGTGGAGTCTTACGTCCTGTGGGATCCATACTAGATCTCCTTTTTGTATATTTTTTGTCATAATTTATTCCGTCTGGATTATACCATAGTTAGTGGTAATTAGTGTTCCGGCACAACTGGCCGCATTCTGCAGGGCAGTGCGTGTTACCTTGACCGGATCAATTACGCCATTTCTAAATAGGTTGACTAACTCTCCGGTCCTAAAATTCCATCCATAATTCTTACGACCAGACAATACCTTTTGAATAATAATGTCGGGAGACTCGTTGGCATTTAAGGCCATCTGGCGCAAAGGCTCACGGCATGCCTCCTTGACAACTGTGGCGCCATAAGCCTGATCGCTATTAGTGGTAGTAATTGCTATCTGCTCAGCAGCACATAAAAGCGCAGTGCCACCACCACACACAATTCCTTCTTGCTGAGCACTACGGACAGCCTCTAAAGCATCTTCAACTCGATGCTTCTTCTCGGTCATCTCAACCTCGGTGGCTCCGCCAACTCTGATAACTGCGACTCCCGACGACAGACGTACAATTCTTTCCTGAATTCGTTGACACTCCGTCATAGATTCAGTATCTTTTATTAGCTGCTTAAGGGAAGCTATCTTTGATTCAATATTTTTATAATCAGCGTTACCCCCAACAATCGTTGTGGTATACTTATTGGCCTCAATAAACGCGCCGGTACCAAGGTCGGTCATTTGGATGTCTGTAAGCTTCATTCCACTTTCACGTGTGATGAAATTCGCACCCACAGAAAGAGCTACATCAGTCAGAACATTTCTTCTCTCCTCTCCATAGAAAGGCGCCTTGATAGCGGCAATCTTCAGTGTGCCGCGCATAGCGTTCATAATCATTGCAGCCAAGGCCTGCCCTTCAATATCTTCCGCAACCACGACCAATGGACGGTTTTCGCGCGCAATCATCTCTAGTACTGGCAAGATAGATTCTACATTAGAAATCTTATGATCAGTTATTAAAAACAATGGCTCCTCGTATCGCATTATGCCGCGCCTCTCATCGGTGACAAAGGCACCAGCACAGAAACCAGCGTCTAAACGAAAACCTTCAGTTAAGTCAAGAGTGGTATCGATAGAACGAGATTCTTCAATTGTGATAGAGCCATCCTGGCCGACTTTATCGACAGCTGTCGCAATAAGCTCTCCAATAGTCGGATCGTTATTGGCAGAGATCGTAGCAATATGCTTAATGTCGGCCACACTTTTAACGGGCTGGGAAAGCTTTCGTAAGTTTTCTACCACTTCCCTAACAGCCAAATCGATGCCACGTTGTAGCTCGATAGGAGACACACCGGATGCGATGAACTTCTGGGACTCTCGTAGTATTGCTCGTGCGAGGACCGTTGAGGTCGTTGTGCCGTCCCCTGCTTCATTATTCGTTTCAATAGCCGCTTGGCGTAAGATTTCAGCGCCTGCATTTTCAAATGGATCCTTCAATGCCACGAACGCTGCGACTGTCACGCCGTCCTTGGTAATAAATGGTTGTTTGTCTTTTTCTTTTAGCAGAACATTTCGACCTTTTGGTCCAAGTGTTGACGCTACGTTGTCTGCCAGTACGTTCGCGCCCTTGATAATTTTCTGTTGTAGAGTTTGATTGTCATCATATTCTCTGCTCATTATTCCCTCATGGTTAGTCTATATTATAATCCCTGAATACTTTTTTGTCAAGGCTATTTGTTGGTTTATTTTTTATCAAAGGGTAACGGCATTTGTTTACCGCCGCCAGGAGCTGTCAATACCTCCTTAGAGCTAATGTTGTTAGCGCTGCTGACGGCAGTTGTAGCCAAGCTATCGTCCTTTAAGCCGCCTGCAAAGAAACCGTTAAGACTATCAGATAAAGATTTCAGCGCTCGGAAGATCTCAAGAATCTCTTCATTGAGGATCTCGCGCACTCCTGACAGGGCTTCAGCAACGTATTTAGCCCCTACTTTAATCTCGCCCAAGTATTGAGAACCCGTCCCGCCTCGTACTTTAACGTCTTCTCCTGTCTCGTCATTTTTATCATACTTGATTTCGCCAGGGGGCGCCTTGTCTGTGGCTTGTGTCTGATTAAGAGAAAAGTGCATGGTTGTTAGATAGCCGAGAGTGTGTTCCAAAATTATTCTCTTATACCTATCATCCTGCTGGGCATAGAATGCTGCGGATTGCTGGGGACTGAGGAATCCTCCCTCGGCATCCAATATACCTCTGATCATAGCGCGCCGTTCGGCGTCAATCTCAGATGCGCGGAGCACACCAAGCACACCGGCGCGATCATCTGCGCGCGCATCGTAATTATCAGGCTTTTTTTCGTCCTTCTTGAACGATACCATATTGTTATTAGCACCTACAATTACTACAGCAAGATCTGATATAAGACTATTAAGTAGTTTATTTTGCGCGCTCTTGTTGAGTTTTTTACCTTCGGGTGTCTGCGTCAATATCTTAAACAATTGAGGATTTTTAGATGAGTCTTCACCTAGATTATCTACCAAATTCTGAACCCAGTTTTTAGCAAATTCTTTGACTTGTCTTACTCCCATACCAGCGCGTCCGCGAACATATCCCCCTGGAATCACTTCAACCTCACCAGTATCTTCATGTTTGATTTTTTTATCTGCTGTCTTTAAAAATAGCGCGTCGTTGCTATCCCAACTAAGATCGTTTAAAAACTGGTTTAATTCGTTCTCGCTACGCAAAACATAACTTAATAAACCCTGAGTATTTTTAGAAGCTCTAGACGGATCATTGCGAGCAGCGGATAAATGTGCTAAAAATTTAGGGATATATAATTCCTGATGAAGCTCATCGGCACTTGGGATCAGCGCCTTATCTGGAAGATTAAGCATATTCTTATATTGAGTTTCGCTTTTTTCAGCTCCTTTGCCTTCAATTTTGCTTTTAACTTCAGCGGGGATCCTAATACATTCAGCTGACTTTTCTTTAGAGGTGGCAAGTATCCACATCACATTATCGAGAGTGAAATCAAACTGCCAAAATTTAATTTCACCTTGTTGTTCAAGATCTTCACCGCTCAAATCTTTAGTACAAACCACATAACGCATTCCCTCAAACTGAAATTTGGGCTTAACTAAATCATTGACAAGATCAGTATAGGATCCGCCAACTTCTAATCCGCCCTCGCGATATAGCTTTAAGCTAACAGGGATTTCTTCACCGCTTAAATTATCGGTATAGTCTGCGATGGTTTTGCTGCCAGTCTGAATTTGTTGTCCTTTCACAAGCGCAGACAAGAACGACTCAAAGCTGAAACCAGCTGACGAAGCATTAAAGTTGGTTATTACCTTTGTCAAAGTCTTATAGAACACAAGATAAGAAATAGCCTGGGTGAGTCTACCGGTGCGGCTCTGATCTTCGCCTTGGGCGATGATACCGGCGCCATCAGCATAAAACATGCCTACATTATCAATGCGCTCTTGAAAAGTAGTGCCTGCTATATTATTAAGATAATTCTCCAACAGCGCGCGCTGGGGGCCACTAACCACCTCTCCCTTTTCGGTGGTAGATACGTCTGACCATCCAATCTCTGAAACCTCAATGTTCGGAATCATTTTAAGAACCATATCAAGTGTCTCTTGATCGGAAACATTATCGATAGTAGGCGCTTCATCCTCTGTAATAGTTAACGGTTCGGACATGACATCTTCTACCATTTCCAGGAGCTTTCTTAAGTCAAGCTGATTAACTTGTCTAATATATTCTTCTCTTAATATATCTCTTAGTTCTGACATCTCATAGTTCCTAAATAATTATATCTGCTATTCCAAGTTTAACCGCTTCTACTGCTGATAAATAGACATTAACATTGCGATCAAGCATTTCTTTTATATCAGCAGGTGTCATATTCGTTTCGGCAGAAAGAGCATTCGTATACATTTCTTGTAAATCAGAGATGGCACCTAACTCGTTCGTAAGATCCTGAAGATTTCCGTGATTACCGGCGGCGACCGAGTGTATCATAACGCGACAGTTTTTAGCAATACGGCGCTTGCCTTTTGTACCTCCAGCCAACAACAAAACACCCGCTGACATTACCTTTCCCAAGCCAAGTGTATGAATCTCACTATCTTGGCGTATCGTTCGCATGATATCATAAAGGGCGAACATATCATCAGCACTACCACCGTATGTCGATAGATAAAATTCTATGGGGCGCTTATCTTGTTCATTTTTTTCAAGCTTGTTCATTTCGTTTAGATACAACATAGCGTGAATAATCTCGGCTACTTTCTCCTCATGAACATCGCAAAACATGCCGATAATTCTCAAATCTGGCTCTTGTTTGCTGGCGCCAAGGGCTGAAGGGTCTAGTAATACAATTTTATCGGTGTCGCCAGAGGCTAGCTTGTCAAGAAGTTTTTTTATCATTGGTTTCCAGTTGTAAAAAGAAGTTCAAACGCTCACGATTGTCCTCAAGATATTTCATTGCTGATTTCCAGTCATCAAAATCGACCAATGGGTCATAAAAGCTGGGGTGCAGATCTATAATCTCATTGACTACCTTTTCCTTATACGCTCTAACCTCGTTGTTAAAAGTGCGACGTAAGTCTCTAATATCTTTTTCACTCTTATTCTCTTCTCGCATTTGGCGAAGACGAGTGGTTTGAGTGTAATAAATATTTTCCAAAGACTTGGCCAACACAGCTAAACTAACTAGTTGGGAAACACGTATTAAACCGATACTTATTTTAAGCGAACGAAAGAAATAAAATGTTTTATGGGTATAATACCCAAACAAAAATACCAACACATACATCCACCAAGGGCCCATATATCCTCCAAAAAATTAACCACTGAGGTTATCAGTGGTTAATGTATCATATTAATATGAAGTTGTCAACTATTTTGTAAGTCTTCTCATGATGCGCTCGGCAAGAGTGTCAACCATCTGCTCCTTGCGACTCTCTGTCTGGAGGCGGGCTGCGACTCTCTTGGCAACCTCGTTGACGATTGCTTCCTGGGAATCAACGGACTCTTCTGTGGGAACAGGATCGCCTTTTTTGCCCTTAGCGCGGCGAGCACCTCGCATCTCCTTGCGACGATCTTCTTCACTCTGCGAGTGTGCGCTTTCTGGGCCGCCGACCATGCCCAAGTGTTCATCCTCGCGATCATCGGCTCCTTGTGCTTCCTTCAGGCGCTTAACGATCTCAGCAACCAAGCTCTCTTGGTACATGTCTCTGCCGCCTGGAAGCTCATCATCATCCTCGACGTCGAGAGCCATGGCGACTTCTTCGTCACCTCCAGGGCCTATCTCTACCTCGGCATCCATTTCCATTGCGTCATCACCGGGGGCGCCTTCGACATCAACCTGATCAGAAATCCCAAGAGCGTCAGCAACAGCCATCACAACATCAGCAAGCATCTGCTCCTTCTCGGGATCACCGCCCATGTCGCCCATGTCGCCCATAGCATCAAGCTCATCGCCTTCTTCGTCGGCAACGCGATCTTCATCACCAAGTTCATCCTCGGTGGCGCCAAGCTCATCGCGAAGCTCTTCGTCTTCGTCGCGAGCGCCAGCATAACTATGATGGCCCATTTCACTAAGGCGGACCTTATTAACGGGTCGCAAGTTTGCGAGTTTCATAAATTGGCGAATCTCGCCTTCTGTTAGTAGTTTCTTACGAGCCATTGTAAATTCTCCTTGTGTAATGACAAAAGTTTCAAAAATAAATAGTAAGCTATTTGTATAAGTGCCTCAAAATCGAAAACAACCTATTAAATTTAAAGACTTGAGTTTTTTAAGTGCTTTGGTTTCGATTTGCTTTATTCGCGCGAATGATAGGTGTTCACGTTCCGCGACCTCTCTAAGAGTCATGGGCCCATGTTCGTATACCGATATCAATGTACAGTTGTATTCTTCTGGGTAGTCTTGCCAAAGCCTACACGCTGTGTCTTTACATTGTTTCTTCTTTTTCATACACTTACGAGAGCACTCGCGTAAGCCATCGACCTTTTTCATAGTTCTGGGTGCTCCTCTTCAATGAGATCGAATATATTCTCTATCTCTCCTTCATTCAATCCAAAATCTTCCATCTTCTGCTTTCCTTTGTCTCTCAACTGCTTTGATTTTGCTTTCTTCTTCTTATTTTGTGGTTTCATATCATCAATGTAACTTTGTATACGTTCATCATCATCAAGATATCCAGCGATGAGCGCGCGAAAGAACTTTGACTGGGTAACACCATCATGTCGCAACTTTAAGATAAGCTTGGCATGCTGATGTGTGTTCTCGACAAACGCAACCTTCTTATCCAAATGAGGATTGGCTACGTCATCGGACATTACCAACTCCTCGTATTGATGTGAGTGCGGCTTTCGGACAAGCCTGATGTGGTTTGGGCCACAAACTGCGCTTTGGCTTGTAGTTCCCGCAAGTTACGGGCGCCAGTATACGAAAGCCCAGATCGAATACCTTTCTCTAAATCTTCAAGTATTATCTCGGCCGAACCTCGATGCGGCACTCGGGTAGCTACACCTTCAAAAGACGAATACTTTCCACGCCATTCTACTTGGGCTTCCTTAGAGGCCATTCCGCGATAAGTTTTCCATCGGGTACCCTTCGCATCCATAAGAATATCTCCAGGTGTCTCAGTGGTTCCTGCGAGCAAAGAGCCCACCATCACCGCGTCTGCACCTGCTGCCAAAGCTTTGACCATATCGCCAGAGTTTTTGATGCCGCCATCTGCGATAATTTTAACGTCTCTATCTGTCTTAGCGCATTCGATAATCGTTTGGAGCCCTGGTAATCCATGGCCAGTCTGTATACGTGTGGAGCAAATAGAGCCGCCGCCAATATTACATCGAACACTATCGGCGCCCCAATCAGATAGATCGTTAATGCCCTCAAGTGTTGCGACATTGCCGGCCATGATGTGATAGTCATCACCAAATAGCTTTCTAAGCTCACGCAGTGCCTCCTTCATCATTATGTGGTGACCATGGGCAACATCAACGCATAAGAAGTCTGCCCCGTAATCTACCAGCGCGCTGGCTCTCTCAAGATAGTCACCAGATATGCCAATCGCGCCACCGATGATGCGTGGAGATTCAACCTTATTGACATGATTCATTTGCTCTTGAATAGTGTTGTAGCGATGAACAATTGCACTGGCGCCAACCTTGCCCATCACACTACCCATGGCGCCTTCAGATATCGTGTCCATGGGAGACGCAAAGATAGGCAGCTGAAGTATGACGCCCTTACCCAAGTCGGTCGAGATGTCAATTTCTGACCGGGAACGGATATCGGAAAATTGCGGGACGAGCAAAACGTCATCATATGAAAAAGTATTGTTCATTTTATATTTTCCTTAATAAATTTAATGATTTGTTCCGGGTGATACCACATGTCCTCGTGCGCTTTTTCGGCCGGCGGATCTTCTAGTAAATTGACTGAAAACTGTGGGGGGCCTTTTACGAATGCTATAGACGGAACGCCCTTTATAGGAACCATGCGCTCTACATGCGGATACTCATCGACATTGAAGGCATAAAAGAACAAATCATCGAATGATTCGGCGATGGTGTGATATTCCTGGCGAAGACCGTGACATAAAGGGCAACTATTTGAATAAAACTTAATTACACAAGAAGTATTATCCTTAAATTTTCCGGTTATTATTTTTTCAAATGCTTCATTAGATATTCTTTTTATCGTCATTACTCACTTTCTCCTTAAAATCCTTTATAATATCTTGGGCAGTTCCCCAACACTCCGGGCAATAAAGCCTTACCGTGTTTTCGTCGCGCACCACGACATTCCATGTCGATGCCATTTCTTTGCTATTTTTATCAAACGGCTTTAGGCAAGCTAAACATTCGTCTGGTAAGTTGCTGAACTGGGAAATTTTTTCGGCAAGTTTCTGCGAGCTTTCTTTACCCATTTTCTTCTCCATGGAGCGGCGCTGCTTACGGTTCATCGATTCATCGCTCCGAAGACTTGATGCTTATTGGCGCCGTCAAACACCACGATGGCTGACGGAAATGGAGCGCTATTTACACTACCTCCAAACTTTAGGCGCCCCTTGAGGAAATACACCTCATTAGCCTTCATCACATAGCTATGCCAATACTTTGTGTCAGTTCTCGCTGGGATAAGCATAACCACTCTAGACTCTCCATCCTTAGCAGTATTATAACCTTTCTGAATCCACTTGTCAATACCCCTTCCATATGGAGGGTTAACAAATGTAGTGTGCCCTGACCAATCTTTTGATAGGCCATCCTCTGCTTCTGTGTAAAAATTGGCGCACTTGGTGTTGTGTGGGTTGGCGCATGGGTCCAGATCAAATGGTCCGAAGCGCCAGTTAAGCTTATCAAAGAACTCTTGAGGGGTTGCCCACTCGCCTGTCTTTGAGCTAAACATTGTTTTTTGTGTTTCTTTATTCATGATTGTTTCTCTCTTTATGATTGTTTTTGTTTAGTTGTGTCTCAATGTAGCGTTGAAAAAACTCTGTGTGAAATATCCACGTGCAAAACGCTGTCCATATCTTGGCAAACATTTATTCCTCTTGTTTTGATTTGGTATTCATAATATATTCTTCGATTCTTTGCTCAGAGATATCGACATACTTCTGCTCCCTCTCGATACCCAGAAATCTACGTCCTTCCTTAAGGGCTGCCAAGCCTGTTGATGCGCTACCGCAAAAAGGATCTAAGACCAGCCGATCGACAGGACAGTAGATCTTAGACAAGTATGCCATCAGCGCAATCGGCTTGGGTGTTGGATGATCATTATACTCTCCTCGCTCTTTCCGAGTTACGCGAGGAGCATAAAAGTATTTTTGATGTTCAGGCATCACCTCTCCTATGATATTAGAAGGATAGCGCCCATCTGGGTTTGCGTCTACCTTTCCAAAGTCCACCATCTCACCGGTCTGAGAAACTACCCAGCCTTCCTTCTTAGTTTCTATGGCGGTAGCACGTGAATGTTTGCCGTCCTTGCCGAAATTTCTGCGCTTTACGCCTTGGCCCACCCACCCAGTCGGAGGCTTTCCATCCCACGGTACGCGCGTGCTCAAAACATCGATAGCACCAACTCCCCATTCGTCAAAATTCTGCTGAATACTTCCCTTAAAAGGCTTCTGCGCCACCACAATGGGCTCATGTGCAGGTTTAAGGCGATTCTTCTTCGGCATCTTTGTAGTCACCATCCACATGATCTGATCTCTTATATCAAATCCTGCGTCTTCCACGGCGGTGGCCATGCGATGATAGAGCTGTGGACTACAGAAGCTCAGACAGAATGCTCCCGGCTTTAGGACCCGTAAGACTTCCCGCCAAATTTCGACGGACGGGACAGAGTGATCCCAGTGTTCCATGCCCATACCATATGGCGGATCGGTAATACAACTATCAACAGTGTTTTCCTTCAACTCTTTTAAGATGTCTAAACAATCGCCATTTAAAATTTTATAACGCATCAAGTACTCGTTGTTCAATTATATTCCTTTCTGGGTTTAGGAAATAGTCGTTGAACTTGCGGCCGCCTTTATGTTGTATCATCGGGCGCGTATAGAAGCATAATCCATACAAATTACGCCCCAGCTTACTATTAAGAATTTCATCTTGTTTGCGGGCTTGGTGAATATGCTCTTCAATAAGGCGCTGCTGCTTGAGACTTAATACATCGCCACCCCAGAACATAGTGGTTTCATTATGTTTTTTGCTACAAAAAATATACAAATATTCAGACTTGGGGACACCACTATTAAACATGGGAGTGCCCCCCTTCGCGCTCTTACATTCCAAGAAGTAAACCTTGCCAGCACATTTTACAATAAAATCAGGACTATCATTTGTGCCGCACGGTTGCGAAATGTATGTACCATCCTTCATGGTGCATAAGGATGGATCCTTCATCCACGCATCCCGAATCTTTCTAAAGCCTTTAGTGACATGATCTTTAACTTTGGTAAATCCATGTTTGCGTAAAACATCTTCTACGGCATCTTCATGCTTGGCTATATTGTGGACAGCGCCGCTAGCAGCTGCACAGTTTTCATAATAGGGCATTTTCATAAAATGCTTAAATATCTTACGCATCATCTGTGCTCCCTAGGGCTCCTGTACCCCTATTACTAATTGTCTTGGGGTAATCATACAGTGTCCCCTCTGTGTTTTCTTGCGGCTGGAAGTGTACTACTGGCATCATCACCAGTTGCGCGATCTTGTCACCGTCTTGGATGACGCGAGTATCACGTCCGATGTTGTGGACGTTAATAAATACT
>MDTB01021030.1_pt1 | contig 14549 bp, 15 predicted proteins | sample 811161 | NCBI WGS metagenome assembly MDTB01 (sample SAMN05326650, study PRJNA326480) | marine metagenome | isolation source: seawater | place: Mediterranean Sea | collected 2009
ATAATTAAAGAAGAAAGGTTAAATATTAAGTTAAAACTCCTTTTGATAAAAACACCAATCATCAAAATGGAAAAAATTGATAAAGTTAAAAAAATTTCTGGAAGCATTATGTTTAGATTATCTATCATATTTAATTTGAAGTTAGTGCTGACTCATAATTATTTATTAAGCTATCAACTGATACACTAAATGTTTCCATTAATGGAAGAGGGTAAAAACCAAAAAAAAGAATTAAAAATGCCAAAGAGGCTAGCATTACAATTTCAGATTTATTAATATCATTCAAATTTTTAATCTCTGAATTATTTGCAACGCCAAAGATAACCCTTTTTGTTAGCCATAGCATATAGGCAGCTCCTAAAACTACACCAAATGTTGCTAGCATAGCTGCAAGATAACTTTTTTGAAATGTTCCAGTTAAAACAAGAAACTCCCCTAAAAATCCTGAAGTTCCAGGTAAACCTAACGCTGCTAAAGCGAATAGTAAAAATAAAAAAGAGTATTTTGGAATATAATTTACCAAGCCCCCGTAGGTACTAATCATTCTAGAGTGCAACCTGTCATAGACTACCCCAACACATAAAAATAGTGCTGCTGATATTAAACCATGACTTATCATTTGATATATGCCTCCTTCGATACCTTGTTTTGTAAGTGTAAAAATTCCTAAAGTTACATAACCCATATGAGCTACAGAGGAATATGCGATTAACTTTTTCATATCGTCTTGCATTAGAGCTATTAAAGAGGTGTAAATAATTGCAATAATACTCAGCGTGTATATTAAAGGTGTGAAATATTCTGAAGCTAAAGGAAACATAGGTATTGAGAATCTTAAAAAACCATAGCCAGCCATTTTTAATAAAATTGCAGCAAGAATAACTGAGCCAGCTGTTGGAGCCTCAACATGCGCATCTGGTAACCACGTATGAACTGGCCACATAGGCATTTTAACCGCAAAAGAACTTAGGAATGCTAGCCATAAAATATTTTGATACTCTTTTGGTATTTTTATCTCATAAATCTGAGTTATATCGGTTGTGCCAGTTAACCAATAAATTACTATTATCGCTACAAGCATTAGAACTGAACCTAGCAATGTAAATAAAAAGAATTTGAAGGCAGAATAAACTCTTCTTGGTCCTCCCCAAACTCCAATGATTAAAAACATTGGTATTAATCCTGCTTCAAAAAATAAATAAAAAATTACTAGATCGAGTGAACAAAATACACCAATCATAAATGTTTCTAATATCAAAATAGCTATTAAAAATTCTTTAACTCTAAGTTTTACGCTATTTACGCAAGAGATAATACAAATTGGTGTGATAAAAGTTGTTAAGACAATAAAAAGTATCGATATACCATCTACTCCCAATTTAAATTTTATAAAATTATTTATCCAAGATTTTTCCTCTACAAATTGGAAATCAGAAATATTTACATCTAAAGAATACCACAAAAATAATGAGAGCAAAAAAGTAGCGATACTACTAAACAGAGAGATATAAATTGAACTATAATTAGTTGTTTTATCTTTAGATAATAAGATAAAAAAAGAACTTATTAAGGGTAAAAAGATTAAAGTTGATAATATTGGAAAATTCATTTTTATTTTAAAATTAAATAAGTTAGTAGAATTGATAAACCCAAAAGCATTACAAAAGCATAATCATAAATAAATCCTGTTTGAAAACGTCCAGTTTTATTAGAAATTATTTTAACTAATTTTGAAATACCATCAGGACCAAACCTATCAATTATACCTATGTCTCCTTTTTTCCAAAAAATTGAACCTATTCTTTTTGCTGGATTTACAAAGACTTTTTCATAAAATTCATCTATATACCACTTGTTTAATAAAAAATTGTATAAAGGTTTATTAGTATTTTTAAAATCCTCTAAAATTTTTGGATTTAAAATAAATAAATAAAATGAAATCGGTATTGATATCAAAACTAATATTGGAGTAACTAATAACAACCATAATGGGATAGCTTCATGCTTTATTTCATTTAAAAAAAAGATTGAGCCTTGCCAAAATTCATTACTATGGTGTCCAATAAATGTACTTTTAAAAAGATATCCAGAAAAAATTGCCCCAATACCTAAAAATAAAAGAGGAATTAACATTACCAATGGTGATTCATGAGTTTCATTTAACGCAGTTTTTTTGTTGTTATAAGGTCCATGAAAAGCTTTGAAAAATAATCTCCAAGAATAAATTGAAGTTAAAAATGCTGTAAGAATTCCAATTACTGCTGCGTAATTGCCTAAAGAAGAGTTTTTTAAATAAGCGAATTCAATTATTGCATCTTTTGAGTAGAAACCTGAAAGAAAAGGAAATCCAGTTAATGCTAAAGTACCAAGTAGCATAAAAATATAAGTATAAGGAAGTTTCTTTCGAACACCACCCATATTTCTAATATCTTGCTCATCTTTAAATGCATGAATTATAGAACCAGCTCCTAAAAATAATAATGCTTTGAAGAAAGCATGTGTGAATAAATGAAACATCGCCACATGATAAGCTCCAATACCAGAGGCAAAAAACATATAACCAAGTTGACTGCACGTTGAATACGCGACTATTTTTTTTATGTCATTTTGTACAAGTGCTACTGAAGCAGCAAAAATTGCTGTTAACATTCCTACTATTGTAACTAAATTTAAAGCAAATTGAGAATATTCAAATATCGGTGAACATCTTACAACTAAAAACACGCCTGCGGTAACCATTGTAGCCGCATGAATTAAAGCTGAAACTGGCGTAGGGCCCTCCATTGCATCTGGTAGCCAAGTATGAAGTAAAAATTGTGCAGATTTTCCCATAGCTCCAATAAATAAAAACACACAAATTAAAGTTATTAAATTTGACTCAAATCCTAAAAAAGTAATTTCTTTTTCAGCGAATTGGCTTGTTGCTTGAAAAACTTCTTGAAAATTTATAGTCCCGAAAAAGAAAAAAATTAAAAATATTGCAATAGCTAAACCAAAATCACCTATTCTATTGACAATAAAAGCTTTAATTGCTGCATTATTTGCTGTTTCTTTTTTATACCAAAAACCTATGAGTAAATATGAACATAAGCCAACACCTTCCCATCCAAAAAAAAGTTGTAAAAAATTGTCTGAAACAACTAAAGCCAACATCGAAAAAGTAAATAGTGACAGGTAAGACATAAACCTTGGTTTATGCGGATCATGGCTCATGTATCCAATAGAATATATATGCACCAGTGATGATACAAAAGTTACTACTACTAGCATGACTGAGCTTAGGGGATCGATATTAATAGACCAATTAGCTTTAAATCCTCCGGAGCTTATCCACTCAAATATTAAATAATTTCCGTAAGCATCGTTTTGGATGCCTTTCCAAAAAACAAGAATTGATAGTACTGCTGAAATACTTACGAATAAACTTGTGGAGATTTCAGCAAAATATTTTGTGAAAGATCTCCCTAGGTATCCCAACAAGGATCCTATAAGTGGTAAAAATAATATCGCGTACTCCATTCAACCTTTCATCCCATGAATATCTTCAACCCTAATGGAGCCTCTGTTTCTATAATATACTACTATTATTGCCAGACCTATGGCCGCCTCGGCTGCAGCAACTGTTAAAATAAGCATAGTAAAAATCTGACCAACAATATCTCCAGAAAAAATTGAAAATGATATTAAATTAATATTAACTGCTAACAAAATTAGCTCAATAGACATAAGTATTACAATTACATTTTTTCTATTTAAAAAAATTCCAATCACTCCTAAGAAAAAAATTATTGCCCCAAGTGATAAGTAGTGTCCTAACCCAATCTCAATCATCAATCTTTACTCCTTGATTAGATCGCACCTCGACAAGTTCTACTGCAGTCGATGGGTTTCTTGAAATTTGATTAATATAACTTTGTTTTTTTATACCGACTCTTTGTCTAAATGTAAGAAGAATCGCACCAATCATTGCTAGGAATAGGACAACTCCTGCCAATTGAAAATATAAAATATAGTCTGTGTACATCACTAAGCCCAACTGATGAGTATTTGAAATTTCTGACAATAACAATGTACTACTGGACATAACGTCCTCTTTATATTTCCATCCTCCTACTACCACTAATAGTTCTAATAATATCAACACACTTACAATTAAGCCTATAGGAATATGAGTAGATTTTTTTCCTATAAACCAAGATTGCTTCTGTTCCGCTACATTTAGCATCATAACGACAAATAAAAATAGAACTGCCACTGCGCCCACATATACAATTAGCAATATCATTCCCAGAAATTCGGCTCCGACCATGATAAATAAACAGCCAACTGAAATAAAATCTAATATTAAAAAGAAAACTGAATTTATAGTGCTTCTTGAAGTTATTACCATTAAGGAAGAAAAAATAGCAATGACTGAAAAAAAATAAAAAAAAATAGAGTGAATTATCATTTATCTGTAAGGCTTATCTAACTTTATATTTTTTGCTAAAACTGACTCCCATCTATCACCATTTTCTAAAAGTTTTTCTTTATTGTAATAAAGCTCTTCTCGAGTTTCCGTAGCAAATTCAAAATTAGGTCCTTGTACGATAGCATCAACTGGACATGATTCTTGACAAAGGCCGCAATATATACATTTAAGCATATCAATATCATATCGAGTTGTTTTTCTACTGCCATCAGACCTCTCTGAAGACTCAATTGTAATAGCTTGAGCCGGACAAACTGCTTCACATAATTTACAAGCAATACATCTTTCCTCTCCGTTGGGGTACCTCCTTAAAGCATGTTCACCTCTCATTCGAGGACTAATATGTCCTTTTTCAAAAGGATAGTTAATAGTTTTTGATTTTTTAAATAATTCTTTTACCGCCATGTATAATCCTGAAATAAATTCTAAAAGAAATATAGTTTTAAATATTCTGCTTAAGTTCATTAAATATTTACCTTAGGTAATTTGTCGAAATAAAATAAGAAACTTGCTGTTAAAACAAGATAGATTAAAGATAATGGTAAGAATATTTTCCAACCTAACCTCATTAATTGATCATACCTATATCTCGGAACAATTGCTTTGATAAGCGCAAATAATAAAAATAAGAATAAAATTTTAAATATCATCCAAAACGGAGCTGGAATAATATTAAATGGATAAACATCCATTATTGGCAACCAACCCCCAAGAAAAAGTATTGAGCCCATTGCACACATTAAAAGAATATTTGCATATTCTCCTAACCAAAACATTGCATACATCATTCCTGAGTATTCAGTTTGGTAGCCAGCTACAAGTTCTGCTTCTGCTTCCGGTAAATCAAAAGGAGGTCTATTTGTTTCTGCAAGTGCAGAAATAAAAAAAATTATAAACATTGGAAAAAGAGGTATCACATACCATAGTCCTTTTTGAGCGATAACAATATCATTTAGGTTTAATGATCCAACGCATAAAAGAACATTTATAATAATTATTCCAATTGAAACTTCATAAGATACCATTTGTGCAGCAGACCTAATGGCTCCTAAAAAAGGGTATTTTGAATTCGATGCCCATCCCCCCATTATTATTCCATAGACTCCTAGCGAAGAAACTGCAAATAGATACAGAACCCCAACATTAATATCTGCTAAAACTAAATCTTTGCTCATCGGAATTACCGCCCAAGCCACTAGTGCTAAAGTCATAGTTATAATCGGAGCAAGAATGAAAATTACCTTGTTCGCACTTGCAGGTATAATAATTTCTTTAAAAATATATTTTAACGCATCGGCTAATGTTTGAAAAAGTCCAAATGGACCTACAACATTTGGTCCTTTTCTTTTTTGAACTAATCCCCATACTCTTCTATCAAGCCAAACAATCATAGCCACAGATACAAGAATTGGAATAAGTAAGAAAGTAATTTTATAAATTTCCTGACCTAATATTTGAAAATACTCCATCATTAATTATCTGTCCCCGTTTTTTTTGAACTTTGTTTTACATGACGACATTCACTCATAGTCTTCGAAGCCCTAGAAATAGCATTAGTGAAATAATAATCTAATTTTCTAATTATTACTTCTTCGCTTAAAAAATCAGGAATTGAATTATTATCGTTATTATCTTTAAAACTAGGTAAACTATTTAATTCTGTAAAATTTGGTATTAGTTTTAAAACCTCTTTTCTTAATAAATCAAAATTCAACAAGTTTTCATTCTTATTAAGCTTTTTCAAAATCAAATTAATAATTTTCCAATCTTCTAGGGCTTCTCCTATTGGGTAGGAAGCTTTTTTGCATTCTTGAACTCTACCTTCAAGATTTTCGTAAAGTCCATTTTGTTCAGTAAATGCTGCGCTAGGTAAAATTAAATCAGCAATCTCCGCACCTCTATCACCGTGACTTCCTTGATATACAATAAATTCATCATTCTTTTTAATATCTAGGTTATCTGAACCTAAAAGATATAAAAGCTTGAATTGATTATTGTATAATTTTTCAAAAAAGGAATTTTTTTTCTCTTGTTCTTTAGATAAAATATTTAAATCTATCAAGCCTACTGTTGAGGCATTTTGAGGTAAAAAATTTAATGAGTTCCAATCTTTGTTAATAAAGTTATTTTTTTTTAAAAATTTTTTAAGACCTTCTAATATATATTCTCCACTTTTAAGTTCCAAAGCTGACTCTCCTATTATAATGATAGGTTTTTTTGCAGAGGATAATTTTTTTGAAAATTCATTTTCATTATTTAATATTTTTTTTATATCATCTGTTTTTTCTCCAATTAAAGTATAACTGTAAGTAAGATCACCAGGGTTTCCAATCGAAAAGATTGGGGTTTTTTTTTGTACAAAAACTTTTCTTATTCTAGCGTTTACCATTGTGGCTTCATGTCTAGGATTTGAACCAACTAATAGAATTAAATCAGACTCTTCAATACCTTTAATTGAGCTATTGAATATATAATTCATCTTTTCAGATGAATTTATATATAATTTTTTTTCTCTAAATTCTAAATTATTACTTTTTAATTCTGCAAAAAATTTTTTAAAACTTAACGCATTTTCTAAATTAACCATATCTCCAATATGGCCTCCTATTTCATTAGGATTTAATGTTTTTATTTTTTCTACTAAAATTGAAATAGCTTCGTCCCAAGTAGTTTTTTGTAGTTTGCTATTTTTTTTAACGTAAGGTACATCTAACCTTTGTTTAAGCAAACCATCGCATGAATATCTTGTCTTGTCAGATATCCACTCCTCATTTATATCATTATTAAGCCTCGGTAATATTCTTTTTACTTCCCAGTTATAAGCATCAACTCTTATATTCGATCCTACTGCATCCATAACATCTATACTCTCAGTTTTTTTTAATTCCCAAGGTCGGGCTTCAAATGCATAAGGTTTTGATGTTAATGCTCCAACAGGACACAAGTCGATAACATTAGCAGAGAGTTCTGACTCCATTGCTTTTTCTAGATAAGTTGTAATCTCCATATTTTCTCCTCTGCCAATTGCTCCTAACTCGGGAACGCCAGCAACTTCAGTTGAGAATCTTACGCATCTTGTGCAGTGGATGCATCTCGTCATCTGAGTTTTTATTAAAGGACCCATATATTTTTCTTTAACTTGTCTTTTGTTTTCTACAAACCTTGATTTATCTACTCCGTAATACATTGACTGATCTTGTAAATCGCACTCTCCTCCTTGATCGCACACGGGGCAGTCCAATGGATGGTTAGCAAGTAAGAATTCCATAACACCTTTTCTAGCTTTTTCTACAAAAGTAGTATTAGTCTTTATACTCATCCCTTCTGCTGCTGGCATAGCACATGACGCTATTGGTTTAGGTGATTTTTCTAACTCCACCAAACACATTCTACAATTTCCAGCAATGGATAATTTTTCATGATAACAAAATCTTGGTATTTCTACATCTGCAAGCTCGCAAGCTTGAAGCACTGTCATGCCTATTTCAAATTCTATGTCTTTCCCATTAATTTTAATTTTAGGCATTTTTATTCTCCAGAAGATGTTGATCAACCAAATACGGATTGTTAGATTTCTTTTTAATTAAAGGTTCCTCTCTGCAACGATTTTCTATTTCTTTTCTAAAATGTCTTAATAAACCTTGAACCGGCCAAGCAGAACCTTCACCAAAAGCGCAGATAGTATGGCCTTCAATTTGTTTTGTAACATCTGATAGTAAATCAATATCATTAAATGTAGCTTTTCTTTTGACTACTCTATCAAGTATTCTCCACATCCAACCTGCTCCTTCCCTACAAGGGGTGCACTGGCCACAACTTTCATGCTTATAAAATCTAGCTATTCTTGCCATGCAAGCAACTATATCTTGGTCTTTATTGATAACAACAATTCCTGCAGTTCCAAGTCCACTTTTATTTTCAATCAAAGAGTCGAAGTCCATTGTTATTGTATCGCATATTTTTTTTGGCAACAAAGGCATTGACGAACCTCCAGGAATTACAGCTTGAAGATTTTCCCAACCTCCAACAACTCCTCCTGCATGTTTTTCAATAAGTTCTTTCAAGGTAATTCCCATTTCTTCCTCAACATTACATGGAGAATTAACGTTTCCGGAAATACAAAATATTTTTGTTCCAGTATTTTTTGGTTTACCCAGTGAAGCAAACCATTTTCCACCTCTTCTTAAAATAGTTGGAACAACTGCTATAGTTTCAACATTATTTACTATTGTTGGACATCCATACAAACCCACCAAAGCTGGAAAAGGAGGTTTTAATCTTGGTTGACCTTTATTTCCTTCAATACTTTCTAGTAAAGCAGTTTCCTCCCCACAAATATATGCTCCTGCTCCAAAGTGAATATGAATATCAAAATCCCATCCTGTTCCACATGCGTTTTTTCCTAAATAGTTTTTTTCATATGCTTGATTTATTGCATCTTGTAATCTTTTACCCTCATTTAAATATTCGCCTCTTATATAAATATAACAGACATGTGCGTTTACTGCGTAGCCAGCTATTAAACACCCTTCAATCAATTTTTGTGGTTCAAATCTGAGTATATCTCTATCTTTACAAGTTCCAGGTTCAGACTCATCTGCATTAATAACTAAGTAATGTGGTCTAGAGCCAACTTCTTTAGGAGCAAAAGACCATTTTAGTCCTGTAGAAAAACCAGCCCCACCTCTTCCTCTTAACTCAGAAGTTTTAACCTCATTAATAATCCATTCTCTTCCTTTAGAAATAATATTTTTAGTATCTTTCCAATCATCCCTTTGGATTGCTTTTTCTATTTCCCAACCAAGATTATTGTAAAGGTTTTTAAATATTTTGTTTTCAGTTTTAAGCATAGTTTTCTCCATTTATAGATTTTTTTTCAGGGGAAGTATTTTTTCGTCCTCTGTAAGAGCCTGGTTTTAAAGGTTTATCATTTATAAGAGACTCTAATATTTCCAATGTATTTTTTTCATTTAGATCTTCATAATAATCATCATTAACTTGTATCATGGGAGCGCTCACACAAGCGCCTAAACATTCCACTTCCACCCAAGAACAATTACCATTTTTAGATACTTCATTTTCTTTTGATGAAATTTTTTCTTTGCATAATTTCACAATTTTATCAGCTCCTCTTATTAAACAAGGAGTAGTGGTACAAACCTGAATAAAATATTTTCCTACAGGAGCTAAATTGTACATTGTATAAAATGTTGCAATCTCATAAACAGAAATGTAAGGCATAGATAAATATTTTGCTATGTACTTCATTGCAGATAGAGGTATCCAATTATTATTTTGTTTTTGAGCGAGATATAAAAAAGGCATCACAGCGCTTTTTTTATTTTTTTTTGGATATCTGCCTAGTATTTCTTCAGCTTTTTTTAAATTCTCATTTGTAAATTTAAATTCAGTAGGTTGATCTTCATGAACCTTTTTTAAACTCATCTGTCTACCTCCCCAAATACTATATCTAAAGAACCTAATACCGCGGGAACATCAGCTAACATGTGTCCTCGTATCAAATAGTCCATTGCTTGAAGGTGTGAAAAACCAGGAGCTCTTATTTTGCACCTATATGGTTTATTGCTTCCATCTGAAATTAAGTAAACTCCAAACTCACCTTTAGGTGCCTCTACAGCAGTATATACATCGCCTTTTGGAACCCTGTATCCTTCGGTAAATAGTTTAAAGTGATGTATGAGAGCTTCCATTGACTGCTTTAGCTCATCTCTTTTTGGAGGTGAAATTTTGCCTTCAATTGATTTAACAGGTCCTTTAGGTAGTCTTTCTATGCATTGTAAAATAATTTTTACGCTCTCTCTCATTTCTTCAATCCTACAAAGATAACGATCATAACAATCTCCATTTTTTCCAACTGGAATTTTAAAATCCAAATCTTTATAAATTTCATAAGGTTGTGCTCTTCTTAAATCCCAAGGCACTCCTGAGCCCCTCAACATTACGCCTGAGAAGCTGTGATCTAAAGCTTCTTGTTTACTTACAATTCCAATTTCTACATTTCGTTGTTTAAAAATTCTATTGTCAGTTAATAAACCTTCCAAATCATCAATAATTTTTGGAAATGATTTGCAAAAAATTTCTATATCCTCGACTAATTTTAGTGGAATATCTTGATGTACTCCACCAGTTCTAAAATAATTTGCATGCAATCTAGAACCTGATGCTCTCTCATAAAATGTCATTAAAGTTTCTCTCTCCTCAAATCCCCATAATGATGGTGTTAGAGCTCCCACGTCTAATGCTTGAGTAGTAACATTTAAAATATGGCTTAAGATTCTTCCGATTTCACAAAAAATTACTCTGATATATTTAGCCCGTATGGGAACCTCAATTTTAAGTAATTTCTCAGCGGCTAATGCAAAGGCATGTTCCTGATTCATTGGTGCCACATAATCTAATCTGTCAAAATAAGGTAAAGCTTGTGTGTATGTTTTTTGCTCTATTAATTTTTCAGTACCTCTATGAAGTAGACCAATGTGAGGGTCAGCTTTTTCTACAACCTCGCCATCTAATTCAAGTATTAATCTCAATACCCCATGTGCTGCGGGATGTTGTGGTCCAAAGTTTAAATTTAATGATTTAGTTTTTTTTACCATCTTTTTCAAAATTTTTTATCTCTTTTATATATTTTGTTCCCTCCCAGGGACTTTCGAAATCGAAATTTCTGTAGTTTTGTTCTAATTTTACTGGTTCGTAGACGACTTTTTTTTCCTTTTCACTGTACCTTACCTCGTTAAAACCTGTTAAAGGAAAATCTTTCCTTAACGGGTGACCTTTAAATCCATAATCAGTCAAAATTCTTCTTAAATCAGGATGATTTCTAAATCTAATTCCATACATATCAAATACTTCTCTTTCCATCCAATTAGCTGACGGATAAACTTTAGTTAGTGAGGAAATACTTTGGTCAACTTGAAACCTTACAGAAATTTTTATTCTTATATTATGTTCGTGTGATAGCAACAAGTAAACTAATTGAAACCTCTTTTCCTCATTGGGGTAGTCAACTCCAACAATATCAATTAATTGCCTAAATTTACAATTTTCATTCGATTTTAAAAATTGAATCACATCTATTAAATTGTTTTCATCAATAGAAATTAACAATTCATCATTTTCAATAAATGAGCTCTGAATTTTTGTCGAAAGTTGTGAATTAATTAGTTTTTCAATTTTTTTTAAGTCCTGTAACATGATAACTATCTTTGTTGATTTCCCTCTCTTCTTATTTTTTTTTGTAATTGTAAAATTCCATAAAGAAGCGCTTCAGCAGAAGGAGGACATCCAGGAATATAGATGTCGACTGGCACAATTTTATCGCACCCTCTTACCACGGAATAAGAATAGTGATAGTAACCCCCGCCATTAGCGCAGCTTCCCATTGAAACAACGTATCTCGGCTCTGGCATTTGATCGTAGACTTTTCTTAAAGCCGGAGCCATTTTATTTGTTAACGTGCCTGCAACAATCATAACATCAGACTGTCTTGGTGAAGCTCTAGGCGCAGCTCCAAATCTTTCTAAATCGTACCTTGGCATTGATGTTTGCATCATTTCAACTGCGCAGCAAGCTAAACCAAATGTCATCCAATGCAGAGAGCCCGTTCTTGCCCAATTGATTAAATTTTCTGATGATGTCGTTATAAAACCTTTTTCAGCAAAATCTTTTGCAAGATCTTTAAATTCTTCTGGAATTTTTTTTTCTTTTTGAGGGTCAATATTAAATTTTACTCCCATTCTAATGCTCCTTTTTTCCACTCATAAATAAACCCGATCGTTAAAATGCCTAAAAAAATCATCATTGACCAAAATCCTAATGCTCCTAAACTTCCGAGAGATATTGCCCAGGGAAAAAGAAAAGCTATTTCTAAATCAAAAATAATGAATAATATGGCAACTAAATAAAATCTAACATCAAATTCCATTCTGGAGTCATCGAATGCTTCAAAGCCACACTCATATGCGGACAATTTTTCTGGATCAGGGTTAGATGGAGAGGCTAAATAATTAATTACTACAAAGCCTATACTTAAAAATAAAGCTAAAAATAAAAATATTATTATTGATAAATATTCTGTTAAAAAATTATAAATCATTTTTTTATTAATACCTACCTTAATACCGTAGTTTAAGGATTCTTATATTAAAGTTATCTATTTATAACATTTAATAGTTAAGAGTACAGGACAGAAGGAAGCATATATGTTGATCGATAAATGTTAATTTACTCCTTTTTAGATGAAAACCATTATCAAGTAGTGGCGGGAGTGACGGGACTCGAACCCGCGACCTCCTGCGTGACAGGCAGGCGCTCTAACCAAGCTGAGCTACACCCCCTTATTCAATGGTGGGCGGTAAAGGACTCGAACCTATGACCCTCTCGGTGTAAACGAGATGCTCTACCAACTGAGCTAACCGCCCTAATTAAATAAAATCGAGATATACAATAAAAACTTTACAAAGTAAAAAAGTATTTAATTTCTCGTGTAATTTATATAAATAGCAGTATTATTGAATTTATATGATTTTAACTTGTAATTCATGTGATAAAAAATTTGTAGTTCCCGATAGCGCAATTACTGTATCTGGAAGGATGGTTCAATGTGGCTCATGCGGAAATAAATGGAGACAGTTTCCTGTGGGAATGGTTAAAAAAACTCAATCAATCCCTAGTACTCCAAAGATAGTTTCTAAATCTAAGCCAGTTCAACAAAAAATACAAAAATCAAAAAAAGTAAAAAAAACTACTCCAAAAAAAACAAGAGAAATCGGTTTATACTCACCAGAATATTTAGCGAAAAAACACGGCATCAAAATAACTGACACTCAACCAGAGAAAAAAAACATTAAACAGGAAAAAGGGAAAGTTTCTTTTGGATTTTATAATTCGCTTATTGTATTTATTTTCTTTATAATTGCTCTATCGCGTATATTATATTTTTCTCAGGGATTTATAATTTCAAGTATTCCAGCTTCTGAATATTATTTAAATTATTTTTTTGAGAGTATAAGAAATATTTTTGAAATTTGGAAGAATCTAATCACTAGTTACTAGATTCTAAATCTTTAATGTTAATAAAATTCTCTGAAAGCTCAGAATTATTTTTAATTATATCTTTATAAAAGTTCCAAGCTAAAACAATTATTGTATTTTTTTTATCATTAATTTCAGATTTTTTTTTTATAGGAATCTTTACACCAGGAATAAATTTGTTATGTTTAAGTTTATTATCCTCTACGATAAAATCTATTTCTTTTGAAATACCAAAAAAATTCAAAGCTGTCGTTGCCTTTGCTGGAGCGCCGTAGCCTATTATTAATTTACTATTTTCTCTTAATTGTTTAAAATTTTTTCTTACATTCTTTCTTATTTCATAAACCTTTTCACCAAATTTTCTATATGTTTTAAAATTTTTTATTCCAAATTTTTCTTCCTCCTTCATCATTAACTTTACACTTTTTTCTACCTTAGTTTTTTTACCTTTTTTAATATAAATTCTTATTGATCCTCCATGAGTGTCAACTTTTTCTGATCTAAATATTGTACAATTAAATCTTTTGAAAAAATTTATTAAAGAGGTGAGTGACCAGTAGTTGTAGTGCTCGTGATAAATATTATCAAATGTAAGGTCATTTAATGTATTCACTAGATATTGAACTTCAATAATAATTGTCCCTTTTTTGCTGAGTAATTGAAACATACAATCAGCCATTTCCTGTAAATTATCAGAGTGAGCAAAAACATTTGAAGCTAAAACTAAATCTGCTCCTTTTTTTAATTTTTTTTATATTTTGTTTATTTAAGAAGCCATTAAAGGTTTTAATCTTATTTTTATTTGCCAATTTAGCTAAATTTTTTGCAGGTTCAATTCCAAGTACTTTTTTAAAACCCTGATCTAAAAATGGTTTTAATGCTACACCATCGTTGCTTCCTATATCAATGATATAGGATTTTTTTTTATTCAATTTCAAATCCTTAGTATATTTTTTTGATGCTTTAACAAAATGTTCTTGAAATACTTTTGAAGTCGATGAAGTATAAAGGTAGTTTGAAAACA
>MDTB01150811.1_pt1 | contig 14549 bp, 1 predicted proteins | sample 811161 | NCBI WGS metagenome assembly MDTB01 (sample SAMN05326650, study PRJNA326480) | marine metagenome | isolation source: seawater | place: Mediterranean Sea | collected 2009
AGAATAGTGATCTAATATTATAGCTATTCTTTTTGAAGGAGCTTGTTCTCCTTCTTTTCTAAGGATTCTGCCGTAATCATAAAATTCAGGTCTTTGGCCATTGTCTAGTCTAAAACTTCTACTTATTTTTTTATCACCTTCTTCAACAATAGAAACTGTTCCGACGATTCCTGATGATTCAAATACGGCTCTTTCCTCTTTTGAAAATAATATATCATTAGTATAAACAATCTCAACACTGTTAGCAGATTTTGACACCACTCTTGCAGTGGCACCAGTTATATCACCAATTACCAATTCTCCTTGGATTGCATTAGTTAATTGTGCAGATTTGTTTATTAATGTTATCTTTGGTAGTAGTGGATCACCAGCTGAATTGGATTCAAATATTGCATGAACTCTTAGAACATCAGGCACATTTAAAGATATTTCTTCATCCTGAACTCTTGTTCCGTATATAGAACTGGTAGTCAAACCATCCGCAAGACTATTTTGACTAGTTCCAGACCCATCGGACTGAGATCTATTAATAATTAACTTACTACATCTAGATAAAGTCTTTTTCTGGGTTGCAATACTGGTTTTCTTTACAGTTGCAACAAAAATTGCACCTGTATTACTAGCTTTATCTAATTGTTTTAATGTAACTGATTTACGATCTGTAGAAAATACAAGATTTTCTTCTTTTAGTGTTTCAATTGATCCATCACTATAAGAAATATTATATCTATCTTCATCAAATGTTTGGAAAAACTCATTAGTGGTTGTTAATGTAATAGTAGCGCTATTACTAGTGACATTAAATACAAATTGTTTCCTAGTTTCTATTTCAGAAGAATCTAAATCTACACTTGATATTGCAATATATGGCATATCAGATACAAGACGAGAATCTCTTACGTTAGATAATCTAGGTCTTCTCAATCTGAGACTGCCTGTTTTAGGTACATCCGTTATATCTTTGTCACAAATTCCAGCTAAGTCTACAGCTGTAGCAACCATAGTTATATTTGCACCAGCAGGATCAACTGCAGTTACTCTGTTAAATGTAGGATCAGTTAAATTAGTTACCTGATAACTAATTATATCATCAACTTTTACTCTCTTAAATACATTACCGCCTGTAGTAACTGTTGCATTAGACCCAGAGACTGCAATTTTAAATTCTGTTCCTTGTTCAGCTATTCTTAGTTTTCTATCTAAAACCGTATCTGCGTTGAATTTTTGATTATTATGGTTTTGGAATATTGATTTAATGTCAGATAAACTATGTTTTGTTGTGGAGGTTACGGTTAAATTACTAGAAACACCATTCACTTTAATTGGTTCATCAACTATAAACTTACCACTCACACTATTCAATGTTAGTGAGTTACTATTTGACGCAGCTGAAGCTAAATATCCTCTAGCACCACTTCTTTGACCTTCTATTAAAGATCCGTCTATTGCAGTAAGGTTAGAATTTAACCCAACTGATGTAAACATATCAATATCCCATAACATCAATTCATAAACACTACTGATACCTTCATAAGAACCAGAATCTAATTTGTAATCATACAATCTAGCTTTTCCTATTGTGGATCCACTTTCGTTTGCATGTGTACTCCCAATTCTTGTACTTTTTAAAGATAGTATTTTATTATTATCAACACCCAAACCAACATAAGGAGTTCCATAAACACGATTTACCTTTATACTACTGAGTTTATCGAAAGCTATGGATTGATTGAGTAATTTTCTTTCTGTTCTTGGTTTTTCTACGTCTAAAAATGTATTTCCATGTGTTTCTATTTCAAATCCTCTTACATATGCTTTTCCAGATCCTAACTGAAAAATCATATTATCACTACTAGGTTCATTTCCTTGTGCAGTTTTTTGATTATCTCTATATACTCCTTTATTACCTTGATTATTGTTTAATGATTCTCTAACTCTTACTCTAAATGGTTTAACATAATAATTACCACTTTCGTCATATGTTCTTCTTGCAAATTCATCAGCTAAGAGATTATAGTCAGTCTTTTTGACCATCTCTTGCATCCTACCATTTCTTATTCTCAACAACTCTATAAAATTAGCGTCACTAAGATCATCTAAATCTTTTCTGATTAAGGTTGGTGTTAATTGAAATCTATCTGCGCCAGGAGCTGCAAAGTTTGAAAACCCAGCTGCATTGTCAAATAAAGTAGAATCGTCAAATGCAGATATCATATTTTCTTCAACAAATAACCCAACTCTAAAGGATGGTTTATTATCATACTGTCCAACAATAAGTGTTTGTCTTGGAACAGTTACAAAATATCCACGAATAAAGTATACACCTTCTTGAATAGTTACAGATGATCCTACAGATGAGGCATTTAAAGCTATAGTAGTTGCAAAAGGATTATTTGCAATAACACGAGAAATACCATATTCAATATCTTTAGAAGTTATTAAATTTTCTCCATCACTAAAAACATTTGATACAAAATCACTACCAGATTTAATATACTTTAGATAAAGTGTATTATGTCCCCTATCGGATGTAGTTGATAAAATATAATTTAATACCTTAGCTTCTACTCCAGAAGTTTCACCCCTAATTTTTTTCCCAACCAATTTATCAAGATATTCTGATATTGGAACACCCAAAAAAGTATCTTCTAACTCTATTGCGAAATATCTATTATCAAAACCAATTTGGCCAGGTATAACCATCGCACCTTCTTTAAAGAAGTGTTGTCCAAATTTCTCTACTTGATTTTGGAGAATTGTTTGTAACTGAGTTAATTCTCTTGCCTGAACTGGGATGCCAGGCTTAAAAAGAACTTTTTTGAAGTTCTTTTCTTCATTAAAATCATCAAAATATGGAGAAACGTTCAGATTGGTCTCTTGGGGCATTTTCTTAGAACTCTAATACGATTTTTACGTCTTCTTTCTGGGTAGCGCTACGTTGTATTGCGGCCCTGTTATCTATGTATAAGATCTCACCAGAATATTTTTTAACTTCTGGGTCGGCCACACCTTCTATAAAGTTTTGACCTAGTTGAACTATTGCGGTTCCAACAGTGGTTGCACTGCCCACCGCATCAGATCTACCAAAACTAGTATCTATTCCTAGTGCATTACCAGATGCATTACCAGCAATAGTATAACTACCGCCAGGCTCAATTTGGGATGTGAAATCTACCATTCTAAATCCATAATCTGTAGATCCAATTCCAGTAGGTGTATACATTTTTAACACACCAGTTGATGAATCCCAATTTGCAACATAACCAACAGCAGTAGATCCAACACCAATTGTTTGTGATACGGGAGTATCAACAGTAAATGTAGTGTCTGCAATATTACCACCACTAATCGTTTTAAGTTTCAGTGATTTTAATGAAACAGCACTTGATTTTGTTAAATCTCCACCAGATAACGTTTTTGGATTTTTAACAAGACCAACTCTAGCAAAATCATTACCAACAATGAAGTCTGGGTTTGATGCATCGTTTTCAAATCTTGCATACATCAAAACTCTAAACGCACCTAGTTCTTTATATACATCAAAACCATGTCCGCCTGGTGGTGGAACAACAACTTCAATACTAGCTACAGATGTAGATGCAACACCAACAGCAGACAGGCCTGCAATTGGCCCACCTATATCAGTGCCTGGAGCGCCAGGATAGAATTGCACCTGTCCTCTTGTATAACCAGTACCACCATTAGTAACTGTTACATCAGAAACTTTACCTTGTGAGTTGACTGTAACAGAAACTTTTCCACCATTTCCATCTCCTAAGATAGGAATGTTGTTGAATGTAGTACCAATAGGTTGATATCCATCTCCAGCATTTAAAATAACAGCAGTTTCTATTTTACCATCAACAGCATTGTTCTTAATATCAATAGTATCACCAGTTCCCCAATTATTAGGAACAGGCATAAAATCAATTGAATCAAACTTTATAATCTGATTAGGTTTGATAGTATAAAGATACTTCCAAACATACCCATCACCAGATGTTCCAGCAGATCTTGGTTCTAAATCAACAAAAGTTGGTTCATCTAAAGACTGTCTACCTTGTGGGTTATCAGGACTTTGGCCATTATTAATACAAAGATAAACCTTAAGGTCACTATTTACAACATAATATTGTGCATCATATAAATTTGTGGAAGATGTTTTAGGACTTTGAGTTTCTCTAGTATATCCATTCTTATACATTTCATACACTGTACCAGCTGTCCAAGAAGTCTTTTTAACCATTCTTTGGATATCATCACTATTCAATTTTTTGAGACCTAACATAGTGTCCCATACATCATTATATTCTCTAAACCCATCCATAGGTGCTGGAGTATTGGTATTCCAATCAGTTTGACCGTAACCAGCACCAATATCCTGAGAATTAGGTAAACCTATGAAACTATAATAATACTGAGATGTATCAGCCACACCAGCAACAAAATTGGCAGCGTTTAATATTCTAAATTGATCTGAAATAATCGCAGGCATTTTATTACACTATTTTTGTTTATTTATGTTGTTTTATCAAAGTCACTATAATTAACAGCTAATGGATTAATACGTCTCACTTCAGGAGCAGTAGTTATTCCAGTATAACCGTTAGTATTATTAATATTAAATACTTTTGGTTCGGATGATCTTGATAAATTGGTCAATTTACCCCAACTATAATCACCAAGTTTTGGTTTCCCAGAACCTACAGCAATTGGTGTAATACCACTTACAGAACTTATATTACAGAATACAACAACTAATTGATTATCTGTTGGGTGATTAAATACTCCTTCAACCTTATATATGTTATCAGCAAAGATGGTTCCTACACCAACATTATTACCGTCTTTGTCAATTGAAGTTACGCCAGTACCAAATACAGTATTTCTAAGAACAAAGTAATCACCAGCAGTTAATCCTGTTTTAGATATTGCTGATGGATTATTGAACCCTGCTTGATTCAAGAAAGGATCAGCATCCAATGTAAGATTTAATGTTGCACGACTATTAAAACCACTAGCACTAACTGCAACTCCAACAACAGTTCCATAGTCACCAGTTAGATTAACTGTGTTAATCTTTTCACGACTTACAACTTCTTGACTTATTAAGACAGTTGGAGTAGTTCCAGTCTGATATCCAAATCCACCATTATTTACAGTTATTGCACTAATGGTTCCTCCAGCACCAACAGTCGCTGTTGCTGCAGCTCCTACAGTTTCATATCCACTCCATACGATTGTAGAGTTAATTCCGACTACAACCATTTTATTATCACCATATGTAACTGATCTCAGATTGCCAGGGTTATTTGGAACTGATTGTCTGAACCAATTTAAACCATTAATTGAGTTTAACGTTCTAGAACCATTCCCTACAGCTAACCAAACATTATTTTGATAATGAACATCCATTATTGAGAAACTATTTCCAACATCACTACTGTCACTAACCACAGACCAATTCAATCCATCGTCTGTAGATGAAATAATTGATGATGCAGCACCAACAGATATCCATCTATCCTTACCATAGTGAACTGAAAATAAGTTTGTTGTAATTGATGTTGTAGTTACACCAGACCAAGTTTCTCCATCTGTTGATCTATAAATTGATCCCTGATTACCAACTGCAACAAATGTTCCATCATGATAACCAACATCTTGAAAATCTTGAGTTGCAAATTTATTTGTTAAGACAAATGATGTTGTAAGTCCTGAACTGCCTGGTTCACTATAAAGAATTGTACCAGCAGCACCAACTACTACAACTTTTTCTTGTGGAATTGATGTACTGATGCCTGGGAATATGTACGATCCTACAGCTACTCCTTTTAATGTTTGAGTTATATTTCTAGGAGTGTAAGTGGGAATGAAACCTTGCTGTATTCTTGAGTATATGGTAGTTCCTGTAAAACTTGAAGCTGCGTTTGTACTACGTCTTATAGTCCCTCCACTACCAACAACTACAACTTCTGATGATAAACCTACAACAGCTTGGAGTATAGCGCTTGTGGGGCCTACAGAACTAGAAACACTCCAATTGTTTCCGTCAGTTGATGTGTGAATACCAGCTGTACTTCCAACTGCAACAAACACACCTTCAGGAGTATAATCAATTGCTCTATAAGCAATATCAACTGGGGCAGTTACATCATTCCAACTATTACCAACTTCTTGTGTAAGAGGAATATTTTCAAACAATAGAGTGCTTATTCCAGATTGAACTTTATTAAATTTAGCTACTGTTACACTTGGAACATTCTCATATCCAGATCCACCATCAACAATATTGATAGAACTAATTGTTCCGCCAGTTGAAACAGTGGCTTCTGCTCTTGCAACATTTATTTCTTGTGTATTAATTATTTCTATCTGGCCTGGAATTGCATCATTATCTGTTCTATTATCATAAGCACTAAAGAATGGATATGCATTATCAACATAAGTAATACCAGAAGACAATCCCACACTTCTTATTAATCTAGCACTTGGATAAAAATTACCTATTTGAAGAGATCTATCCTTTGCAATAGGAAGTCCATCTACAATGAGATCTTTCTCTTGTTTCTTCCAAGAAACAACTCTTAGTAAACTTGGATTAGTACTAATTCCACCACCACCATAAGGAGGTGTTTCTACTTTACTAATATCAGAGATTTCAGAAACAACACGATCTGTTTGTGTAGGTACATCCAAGTCTCTAAGTAATGAAAGTTTATCTCCAACTTTAACTGTTTCTACAGGATTTATTGATTCAATATCTTGATTCCCACCTCTAAAGAACAATAGTTGTAATTTACTTCCACCCTTTGGAGCTTCTACAAATTTAACAACAGTACCACCATCTAGAGTATAATTTTGATCAGGTTGTTGTAAAACATCATTTAAAAATATTAACAAATTATTAGCAGCATTAATAGAAGTATCTAAAGATGCGATTGTAACAACGTCTTTAGTAACTTGAGTTCTAGTTAATAAGAATGATTTCTTAGATCCATTAAATTCTGATGAGAAATCATCTAGAGGAACTAACTGACCAAAACTAAACCCTGCAAACTTATCATCAATTGTTGATTTAATTGTTAATGTAAATGGAGATGTTGAAACACCAACTCTAAAAGGTATACCTTGAACTGTTAATACTTCACCATTTTTATATGAAAATCCTCTATTGATAATATTAAAATCAATAATTGATCCACTTGCACCAACTTTAGCATCAACTCTTAATCCAGATCCAGATCCACCTGTAACAGATAGATTTGTATATCCAGTCGCAATACCAACTTTTATGACTGGAGGGAATTGTGATGAATATCCAGTACCACCACTTACAGTAGTAATACCAGTGATCATCCCTGCACTACTACCAGTTCCAACAGTTGCTGTCAATATAGCAGTTGATCCCACTCCTAATGGATTTTGAATTTCTATGTTAAGTGATCCTGAAAAATATCCTGAGCCAGCAGATAACATACTTACACTCTGTATAGATCCAGCTGCATTAACAACTGCAGAAGCTCCTGCTCTTATTCTTGGTTGATAATTTTGTCCTAAGGCAACTGGATCTACTTCATCAACCTTACCACCTCTAGGTATATCAAATAAACTACTTCCTGTAAAACTTATAGATCCACCTACACCAATGTTTGGTGAAATTGATCTTGGTGTTATATCATAATCAACCTTTGGTCTTTGGAATATACCATTAATTAAAACTACACCATAGTTAATAACTTCATCACTACCACCAGTTCCAGAAGTTGTAGTAACAATACCTGTAACATCTGATCCATCTTGTGTTAGTGTAAACGTTCTTCCTGCTCCAGTTTCTCCTGTAAATAGATGAGAAATATCATCAAAAACAAAGTTTCTAGTTATGTCTCTTCTATTAAATAATCTACCAGCAAAGGTTGAACTTGTAGTTACACCAGTGGTTCCTGTAGGGCCAAATGGTGGTGTTGCAAAGTAAATAACACCTTTATCAATTCTAAAATTACCGCCTTTTAATTTAGGAGTAGCACTAGCTGTATGTGCAGCAACTGTACTACCAAGGAATCCACGATCAACCGAAACTGCATTTGTTGATCCAAAACCAACGGTTTTAACTCTTAAAAACTCATCATCAATTTGAATGATATCATTTAATTTTACAGTAGTAAGACCAACAGCATTTCCACCAAATACACCAGCTTGTAATTTAAGAGTTGTTGATCCAACACCCACTGCATCAATTAAGTCTAAATTAACACTTCTATTAGTTAATGGAGATTGAATCATTCCATCAATCTGAATTAGAGTTCTATTTTCGGGACTTAAAGATTGAAATGCATGATCTATTCCAAGAGAGTATGGGAACTGTCTTAAAGTTAAAGCTTCAGTAGTTCCAGTTGTTGATAAACCAGCAACTTTAAATCTGTTATTATCCAACTTAGTAACAACAAACATCTCTTGAGGCATGAAGTCTGTAGTTGCACCACCTATAACATGATTTGTAGTTACTATACCAATACGATTATTTCCATATCCTTCTGCACCATGATTATGTGGCAAGTATCTAATTCTTTCACCAGTTTGGAATCCGTGATTGAATATAGTAATAACAGATGATCCTGCCGATACAATACTAGAATCATTTGGATCAAACAACTTATAATATAAAGGAACTACACCACTCTGTGATGTGAGTCTAAATGAACTTATACCAACTATCTGGCCACCTACAATTGGTGTATTAGTAACAACTGTGAATGTGGTAGCATTAATAACTGTTACAGTTAAATCTGCACCAGAAGCAGGATCACTAGAACGAGGATAAGGATGTAATGTAGAATAGTTATCTTTATCACATGTGAAAACAAATGAATTATCTGCAAGACGAACTTTAGCTCCATTGGAGAGACTATGATTTGTTGTTGTAACAATTGTCAAAATACCAGAGTATGCTTGATAAGAAGTTCCTGTGGTGGCAGTTAAAGTACCAGATCCACCAGAAATAACGGTGATTCCATTTGTAGTTGCAGATTTGAAAATATGATTACCACTGAATGTTTCTGTTTTTGCATTAAACTGGCCACTTATATCATCTAAAATCTCAACTTTTGCAGTTGAAATACTTAGTAGATCTCTAATTTTCCTATTTTGGAAAGTAATGAACTTAGACAATCCATTACGTATTGTTGTTTCTGTGGCAAAATCAAAATCATTTTGAACGTAGAACGATGCAACATTATCAATATCTACTTTTAAATCAGTAGCATTTTGAGGTGATCTTGCAGTTAATGTTGTACTTCTACCAAAACCAGATGTAGCATTAGATTTAATAACCAAATCAGAGAAGTTTTTAAATCCACTTGGATGAACAATACTATCTACGGCATCAGTAAAATCCTTTTCTTGAACTTCACTTTGAATTGAGTATGAAAAGTTCTGATAGTAATCACTATCTTGTAACTTTTGGAAGTCGTTACTTAATTTTCCTGTATTTTTTTGCCAACCTTTTTCTCTTTCTGCATTGTAATCTAAACTAAAGTATTTTTCATGGAAACTAGATTGTACAACTTTTCCTTGAGCTCTAGATATTTTTCCAATAATAACATCACCTATGTACGGAGTTCTAGATAGTTTTTCTATTCTAAATGAATTTGTAGCTCTATCCCACCCTTCATTTTTAACAATTTGCCCCTCAGCTCCTCCGTTTCCAAATGTTATTGGTTCTCCATTTATAAAATCTCTGTGATCAAACCTTACACTGAATGTTGGTAAATCTTCTTTCTTAATAATTCTACCAGCACTATTTTCAGGATCAAAGAAACCACCAGTGGTTCCAATTCCAGTAAGAGTATATTGAATTCTACTTGTAGCGACATTATCTATAGCTCCACCAACATCAAAAGGTAACACAGTAAACGTTCTGTATCCATACATATTTGAGTTATATCCCTGTACCTCATTTTCTGGGTATGTACGTGGATCGATACTAGGTATTGGTTCTGGGAATGATTGATCACCAGAAGTTACATCAATAACTGGTTCACCTTGAATGTTTATATTTTCAACGAATATTTCATCGCCTGGTTTGAATGGGAAATTAGTACCAAGTACATGACTTGCAGGCCTCCAACCTCCTAAAGGTGATTTAATAGTGATTGTTTGAGTAACACCATTAGATCTTGCGGTAACAACACCAACACCATTACTATTATTAATTGCATAAATTTCTGGTGGATTTGGAAATAAATCGAATCCTGTTAGACTATCATTTAAAATTCTTACAGATCCAATACCTGTTCCATCAAGAGTGACTTCGGTTTCTGAATTTGGTCTATCGGGCAAGAATAAATCAGGTGGAGTACTATAATTCTTTCCAGAAGTTTCAACACCAATATGTCCAATTACAAAATTATTTTTTGCAGTTACAGTTACAGGAGTATCAGCTCTAGGAGTTAATGACTTATCTGTAGGATAGTCATATCCAATCTTAGTTATTTCTTTATGTCCTGCCCTTCCGATATAAGAATCAAACATTCTAACATCAGCATTTCTTCCAGAAGTTGTTCTAACTGTATTAATGCCTGGATTTTTAATATATCCTTTACCAGCAAAATCAACCTTAACTTCATTGATACCACCAATTGCATTAAGAGAAGATGTGAGATATCTAAAAGTAGTAACTCCTGATGTAACGTATGAAGTTACTTCTGGTTTATTTGCAACTTGGTATGAGAATGATGTTATACCAGTAGTTTTAATACCAAAATTACCACCATACTCACTAATATCAACAGTAATTTTTGATCCGTTTATAACCTGATCATCTGGTTCTGAATCTCGTTTTGAAACATCAACAGTATCTAAAGAACTAGGAACAAGTTTATACCACAATGGTAATTCTAAATTATCGGTTAATTTGACATTTACAACAGAACCTGTAGTTCCAGCCACTCCTGTTCTTACTATTTCGGTTGCAATACCAACACCATCAAACTTATTAGTAAAGTCTTTATCCTTATAAAATTCAAGTTGCAAATCTGACATTGAGGTATCAGAAACAGCAAAACCAATTGTTTGGCCTTTTAACGCTCTAATTGGAGGATTTATTCTTGCAAATCTATGAACACCAGACCCTGCATTAGTTAACTTTATATAATCCGATGGAGCACTTATAGAATCTTTTCGATTATCAAATAATCTAAATCTATTTTTATTAATCCTCTTGACATAATATTCTCCCCTATCAACAAGTGGCCATATTGGAGTAGCTGCACCTGTAAGTGAGTAAAGTATCTTATCACCATCTTCATATCCATGATTAACTAATTTTATTTTAGAACTAGATGTAAATACATCACTACTGTTAACATATTTTGGATCTACTATTGTTTTTCTTGAAATAGTATCATACTCAATTGTTTTATTAACTAAAGTATTGGGTGCAATATCAACGGTTATTCTATCTTTTGTTTTTAACTCATGAGCTGCAGAAGTGTGTACAAGAACATCATATCGATCTAATGAGCCAAGATATTCTTTGTTAGTTGTTTTAAAACTATGATCTTCTTTATTTGGATATAAATTCTTCGATTGATTGGTTTGTGTGCTTACAGTTACAAAGTATAATGATGTAGATGTACTTCCAATACCAGCTTTTGTTGTTGTGATTCCTAATAAATTATTACTCTTTTTAACAGCATATACAGCTTGACCATCTACAAGTGAAAAAGAATTACCCAATCCAACAGAGTTGGAAACTATCAATGCTGATCCTATACCACTATTATATCTTAATTTTTGTCCTGAGAAAAGTCCGTGATTAGTAATAGAAATTGCATTATCTCCATTACTACCACTTTGGCCAATATGAGGTGGAGTATCATGATCCGCAAGAATAGTTCCATTATTAGCTACAACTCTCACAGATTCTGTTGTACCAAAACCAACTGATGATGATACTGTTTGTGTTACTAATTGTGTTCCAATACCAATACTTTCTTGTGGATTAAATACAATTTCTTTATTTCTTCTGATATTTAAATCAGTTTTTATTCCTACGGAAAATGTAAATTTTCTTTGATCTATCGAAACTCTTTCACCATCTGAAAAGAATGTACTTACTCCAGTGTTTCTTAAAATTTTATAACGATTTGAAGCATTATCTACCTCCAATACTTTAACCTTTTCAAGTATATTCTCATTACCAATGGTTAAAAAATCACCAACTTCAATATCATCATCCTTACTTCTACCACCAAGAACATCGGTTAAAGTTATAAATGTTGTTTCTCCAGTTACATTTCGCATAGCCAATGCAACTGTTGTTGCCGCACCAACTTTTACTAAATGAGATGTGATGGATGATACTGCAACTGTTTTAGGGCCTTCAAGGAATTTAAGTCCACCAGCATCAATACCCGAAATATTAACAAGATCGTTATTCTGCAATCCATGACATGTAGATGCAATACCTACACCTATTCCATTTCTAAAATCAAAAGAAATATCATCTACTGATGTTTCGGTATATGTAATTTGAGTGATTCCTTTTCCAACAAGAGTTCTTACTTTAGCTGAAGCACCTCTCCCTCCACTTTCACTATCATCAAATGAAATCCTATCATTTACTTTATAGTCTATTCCTGTAGATAATATATTTACTGATCCTATACCACTTGCACTAATAGTTTTAACAAGTAACTCTGTATCTTCTACATTGTTAGAAACAAGATAATCATAATCTGATCCTACGAATCCTAACTTATATGGATAAGTATTTCTTAATATATCACCACTATTCAAGATTGACATATCTTGTAAAGATAATGCCTGGCCATTCATTTCTACTTTCTTAAATTTAAATCCATTTAAAACATATGGGAAAGTTGGTTCTCTAGATCCAATAAATGGAGATACAGATCCGTCAGCATCTTGCATAGTACAGAAATATGCATAAACACCATCTGGAAATTCAGGAGTTTTACAAAATCTTCCATTATATTTGTCTAAATGACCATCAGCAGTATAATCATAATCTTCAGTAAAAGATCCTAATTCAAAGTCTGTTACTGATGGTCTATTTTGTTTAAGATTAGGTGTATAACTTGATGTTAATCTTTGTATAGTTCCTCCAGTGGCAGAACTATATCCATATGGGCCATATATCGGAGCCCCGTCATAAGCCCATCCAACTATTGGTGAATGAGTTAATTGTGTAAGTTCTGATAATGAACCAGTTCCATCAACTTCTATATTATCTTTTAATTTTAATCTTAATTTTCTAGGTAAGTATGTTGACGCAAATTTAGCTTCATATTCTGGATTTTGACTAGGAACGATAATACCATCATCGTCCTGATTTATAGTTTTCTGATATCTCTTTAATGTTGTATTTGTCCATTGTTTTAAGTCCGCTCTAAAAACAGCGCCAGAACCCTGTTGTTTGATCCTCACAGTGGTCGCAGGTTGTTCGGTGTAGTCTTTACCACCATCGATGATATTTACGCTGGATAATGATCCATCACTTGCAACATTAGATATAAGTCTTGCATATTTTCCCTCACCACTAACAATTAATTCTGGTGGAGATACATATCCCTTTCCTTTAATTTTAACAGAAGCCCTAGTTATTTCACCATTAGATACACCGATAGTTATCAGTGCATTTTCACCATTGGAAATCTGAACTAAAGGTCTTCTATGGGCATTTATTGTATTACCTGATCCATAATTTTGGCCAAATTCAGTCAAGAAAACATCAGTAATAGATCCATGACAAAGTGGTCTTACAATTGGTTCTGATACCGTACTTACTGGATTACCAGATAATGTTTTTAGTTGAACTTTAATATCAGGATATTTAAAGATATGAGTACATCCGACACCTATATTAGATCCTATATCTACATATTTTCCTTTGAAATAATCGTCAACAGAACCGATTGTATCTACAGTTTTTGCAGCTCCATTTGTTGGAATGTATGGTGTCAAAGAGGAACCTACTTCAACTTGAGGGCCCCACATGTAATGTTGAGCATTTTGAATATCCATTCTGGTTGAACTAGTGAAGTTACCAGAATTTGTTACTACTTTTGCAGAAACCCGATACCAACCATTTGGATATTCCACCACTTTACCATCAGAGAAATTTGGGTCAGAAGTTACTATTGTTTCAGTTGCTGGATTAAAATTAAAAGCACCAAGACTAACAGCACCTCCAGTAATTTGTGAAAATATTTCAATATTAATATTTCCCGATACTCCCGATCTTTCTTTTACAAATAAAGAAACAGTAATAGTATCAGTGTTTGCACTAGATAAATTGATAAAGTCCTGTCGAATAAAAGTTTCACTATTTGTGTTACGATAATATGCTCCTACACTTCCGTCTGGATTAGTTACCGAATTATCAATAACAATTCTAGGACTTGAATTTCCAATACCAAATGCCCAGAATTCCTGACTAAATCCTTCACTGGCAGGAATGTAATTAGTTCTACCACCTTCAAGCCCTGCATATGACAATCTAAATTTATTCTCATCCAATCTATTAA
>MDTB01200649.1_pt1 | contig 14549 bp, 16 predicted proteins | sample 811161 | NCBI WGS metagenome assembly MDTB01 (sample SAMN05326650, study PRJNA326480) | marine metagenome | isolation source: seawater | place: Mediterranean Sea | collected 2009
TGATCATGAATAACCCCAATCGAAAATTGCCTGAAGAGCAGCGAGAGATTTTCAAGGCCAATGACTGGGAGATTATTGACGCGGCACAGCCCTCCAACGATGCACCGCCACCGTTATGTTATTCGAGTGTGTGGCTCTCAATGAATGTGCTGATCCTCGACCACAAGACTGTGATTGTGGAAGAGAGTGAACACCAGCAGGCCGAGCAACTTGACGGCCTTGGTTTTGAGGTATTGCCTCTGGCTTTTCGCGATGCCTATCCGTTCGGCGGTGGGCTGCACTGTTCAACCGGGGATGTGTTGCGTGAGGGCTCTTGCGACGACTACTTCAGCCAACAGGTGGCGGGTACACAGATTTAGTCGTATCTTTTCGGGTTCAGGCGGCACGACCGGACGCCCGCAAGATGATGAGCGATCGGCCCGCCACGGCGGCCAGCACCAGAATGCCTCCGGCCAGGGCTAGGGCCGATGGCTTTTCTCCAAATCCTATCCAGACCCACATCGGACCGAGGGTAAATTCAATCAGGGTGATCAGCATGATTTCGGCGCCGGGCACATGGCGTGAGCCATGTATAAAAAGAAAGTGGACGACGGTGACGATACCCCCGCCCCACATCAGACATAGAAGTCCGTCGTGCACGGTCAAGTGGTAATCGAAGCCGGCGCCGGCGAGACCCACCAACGCGCCGATCGCCCCCCCGATGATGCTGCTAGGCAGCATGTTCCGGTCCTTGCCTAACCGCAGAAAAATAACGAACATTGAGAAAAAGAGGGCGCACAGCAGAGCGAGTCCATTGCCAAGGGATGAACCTGCGCCAAGGCCATCTGCAAGCATGATGCTGATTCCGATCATGGCGACAACAATTGCAATGAGGGTAGCGCCAGAGAGCCGTTCCCCAAGAAAAATCCGGGCAAGAACCGCAGTAATGAGCGGACAGGCGCCGAGGATGAACATCGCATTGGCTACAGTGGTGTGGGTCATGGCCAGAATGACTGTGGGGTTGGCCAGCCCAAGACAGATACCGGCGGCGAGCCCCACCCATCCTGCCTCCAGAAAAAGTCGCGGAAGTTGTGCTCGATACCGAATAAGAAGGACAAGCAGGATCGCAGGTGTAAAAAATGCCTGTCGACCGAAAATCACCTGCCATTCGTTGGCGGATTCAATACTTCGAAACAGGAACCCGTTGACAGAGATCAGAAGACTGCTCGCAGCGATCAGCCATACGGCATAGCGCTCGGAAACACTCCGTGGTGCAACCTCCATTGGGCTCACGTCTGATTGCCTCTGTTTGTGTAAATGGTATACGCAGATAAGCAGACGAGGGTTGTGAGGATAATGCTCCCGCCGACCAGCGTCTCCCGGCTGGGTACTTCTCCCAGCACAACCCACACCCAAAGTGGCGCAAGCAATGCTTCAAGGCGCAGGATCAGGCTGACCTCGGGTGCGGGGAGATATCGAGGACTCAGTCCGATCATGGCCAGGCTGACGGGCAGCACCAGAAGCCCCAGCACCAGCATGAAGATAAGAGAGGTGCCGCTCACTGCCGCCGGTGTTGCCAAAGGAAGCGCGACCAGACAAACGAGGGCGCTGCTCCAGGCGAGTGCCGGGACCATACTGATCTCACGGTGCTTGTGCATCAACACCAAGCTGATGGCAACACAGATACTTGTCAGTAGGGCGGCCAAGTCTCCGATCAGACCTCCGCTCTGCAGGCTGCCATAAAAAACGATAGTAAGGCCTAAGAAAAGAGTCACTGCAGCGAACCAGGTTCCGCTGGAAATGGGTTCGCGGAGGAGGAAATGGCTCAGGATCGCAGCGAACAGCGGTGACATGCTCATGATAACCAATGTATTGGCGACTGCCGTATTCTTGATGGAGAAAATGAACGCAATGTTTGCGATGGCGAAGCTGACCGCCACCAAGACTGTGTGCCGGTTTATGTGCAGCAACTGGCGTTGGCAGTTTTGACGCCCCTCTAACAGCAGGATTACGATGGCGAGGCCGATGGCTGAAAGGCCGCCACGCCAGAAGGCAAGTGTCCAGAGGTCTGCCCCAATCAGTCTTAATAACAGACTGTCAGGGCTTAGGAGGATGATCCCAAAAAGACATAGAAATACGCCTCTCAGTCGGTGTGATGTGATTCCCATTACAGTGATTATGGTTGGGCGTTGTGCGGCCCTTCCGATGTTGGTTTCGGCCCGACCCCGAAGTTATCACCTCCTTCTGCAAGAAATCTCTGTTCATCCTCCGTAGCGGATCTTTTCAGGATCGTATTTCGATGAGGGAAGCGTCCAAAGCGCTCAATGATCCCATGATGCCGGCGAGCATAGTCCAGAGCGTTCTTGATATACGGCCGATACGGGGCCATGCATTGCGCGGCCAGATTTTCATGGAGTTGTAGCGAGTGGGACTGATCCGACAACTTCTCAGAGTGCTCGAGCGGTAGAAAGACAAATGTCTGCTCGACAGGATGCAAGGATTTGAAGAGCGCTTTTTCGACCATGGTTCTGGAAAGGGCGCGCGCTGCCGGGTCATAAGCAAAAGCACGCAAAGTATTACGAAACATCTGCCGGGGAAACTGATCCAGTATCAAGATAAGTGCCAGGAGATCGCGAGGGTCTTCCGGGTCGTGTGGCAGAGCATCTGACATGACCTGATCGGGCAATGTGTGGAAGCGGCTCCCGACAGCGTTGTCAATGGTGGCATCAGGCGTGAACCAGCGGGCCTGATGGCGCGGCAGCGAGGCAGGCGAAACACAGGCGTCTTCAAACCAGAATTGTCTTACCTCATCAAGGCGTGTCATGAGTTGTCCATATTGGGGCGTTTGGCAACAGTCTGTTGCAGGGCTTCGATACGCCAGGCCTTTGCAGCAGCGCTCCAGAAATCATCAACACTGGCAATCGGTTCTGTCAGCGGGCGCTGCTTCAGAAAACGCCAGGCAACATTTAGCGTCAATAACGGTTGCGCAGCATCAATTGGGTTGGCGCCATCGCTTTTACTGATTTTTTCACCTTTGTGATCGTACACCAGTGGAATGTGAGCATACTGGGGGGTCGGGTAGTCGAGATGGCGCTGGAGATAGACCTGTCTCGGGGTGGAGAGTGTTAGATCCGCGCCGCGGACGACATGGGTGATGTTGTCCAGATAGTCGTCAACAACAACAGCGAGTTGGTAAGCCGTGACCCCGTCAGCACGGAAGATCACAAAATCACCGATATCTTCTTTCAGGTTATGGGATATCCGGCCAAGGATCCGGTCGGGTACACTCGTTTGTGTTGACGTAGTCAGCATTCGGATCGATACCTGCGACGCTCCCTCGCCGTCCCACTGTCGACAGGTACCAGGGTAGATCATGCCTTCCACCCCCGGTTGAGCCATCTTTTCTATCTGTCGCCGTGAACAGCGGCAGGGGTAGGCAAGGGAACGCTCCCGCAAAGAAGCGACAGCCTTCCGATAACTGCCTTCGCGTTGGGATTGCCATCGTATGGGGCCGTCCCACTTAAATCCAAAAGCGTTAAGTGTTGTGATGATTGATTCTGATGAGCCATCAGCTTTTCGGGGCTGATCTATGTCATCGATCCGCAGCAGCCAACTCCCGCTGTGGTGTTTTGCATCGGCATAACTGGCAACTGCAGCAACCAGGGATCCGAGGTGCAGTTCGCCGGTAGGCGAAGGCGCAAAACGTCCGATGTACTGGGAGTTCATCCGCTCAAACCCCGGGTTGCGCTGATTCCGGGATCAAGATTTGGGATCATTATGCCACCAGGGGGCGCCTTCCAAGGCCCGGCGCAGCGGGGTTTCGACACGCGCTGGAGCATTACGGATATAACGTCTTGCCTCCTCCAGGGATATTCCCTGCAAAGACCGAAGATGATCCTGCGCAGTTTTTAGGCTAAAGGCCCTGCCGGTCAGAGCCTCAAAGTTTCGCTCACCATCGGTCCACACCGCTCCGTCATAGGTGCTGTCTTCGATCCAGTTCCAGAAAGTGTTGCGGGTTTCTTCTCTGTGACTGTGAGATGCGCCGGTATTGCGATCAACGAAGCCGATGTTAGTGGGCTCCATCCGTTCACGGTTAGCGAGGTCGACGATTGCGGCACCGATTTCGGAACGCACGCTGTCAATGACACAAGTGGGACATGGTGCGCCGTCCCCATAGTCAATTACCAAGGCCAGAGCGTAATGACGTTTACGCGATACCAGCGAAAATTCCAGCGGCAGGATGGGACCTTCATACATTTTCCATTCTCCCGAGACTTTGGGTGCCAGATCATCAAGATCCCACAGAAGCGATCCAAACCCGATAACTGCAATTTTTGACATGATTTATATTGGCCGTTCTATTTAGACGAAAATCGTTTCACAGACTCTAGACAGCATTTTCCTAATACTCCATTCAAACTGACCCGACAAAACCTTAGATAAAACAATGCGAAACCGATTTACTCACGACTTCAGTGAACTTCCCGATGTTATGCCCGTATTTCCACTGGCGGGCGCCGTGATTCTGCCTAATGGGCAGTTACCGCTCAACATTTTTGAAGACCGCTATCTGAACATGGCGCTTGATGCGATTGCCGGATCGCGACTCATCGGTATGGTTCAGCCCAAAAGCGACAGCCAAGTACAGGCGCCTGAATTACATGATACCGGTTGTGCAGGGCGCATCGTCAGTTTCAGCGAGACCCGGGACAATCGTTTATTGATCATTCTCGCAGGCGTTTGCCGCTTCGATATTGTCGATGAAGTGGAAATGAAAAATGGTTATCGCCGGGTTCAGGTCTCTTGGGGACGGTTCGGTCACGACCTCGATACCCAGGAGGATGGGATCGACTCCACCACGATTATTGCCGCAGCAAAGCGCTTTACCGAGCGACGTAATCTGTCGGTCGACTGGAGCGCGCTTGATCATCTGCAGGCGTCTGAGTTGATTGACACCCTGGCGAGCAGTCTGCCTTTTTCCCCGGAGGAAAAACAGGGTCTCGTTGAGGCGGTTGTGATTCGGGAACGCGCGGAATTGCTGAGGGCCTTATGTGAATTCGGCGCAGCCGTGCCTGAGGATGGGTCTTCGGTCTCGCATTGATTGACTGCCGTGTGCAAGCCGAGATATTTTGAGGCGTTATACGACGTCGCAGCTAAAAGACGATTTCCAGTCGACCAGCGGTGAAGCGGGCGGGGTAGCACTCTAGATCGACCTCTGCCGGTTCATCCATTGCTTGCCCGTCCCTTAAGCAGAATCGACTGCCATGAAGTGGGCACTTCACTTTATCTCCCTGAAGAGCGCCCATCGAGAGTGAGGCGTCCTCATGGGTGCAGGTGTCGGCGACCGCAAACGGAGTACCCTCGACATTGGCGACGAGGATGCGATGTTGTTCGAGGTCATAGCGCTTCATTGTCCCTGGCGGGAGATCTTCAATAGCGCCGATGTCGACCCACGTACCTTGGGTGGACTTTCGTTTATCAAAGGCCATCGTTGGAACCCCTTCCCGGCTCGTTAAGCGCTAGACCTTCCGGCGGGGTGTTGTCCGGGTTGAACCAGGCAAGTGCATCATGCAGTGTGACGACGCTTCCCACAATCAGCAGTGTGGGCGCTTCCACCTGTGCGGCGGCGACTGCATCAGGGAGGCTCTCGAGTGTCGCAGTGATGACTTGCTGATTGAGAGTAGTGCCCTGTTGTATGAGGGCCGCTGGGGTGGAGCGTTCTCGACCATGGCGGATCATCTCGCGGCAGATCACCTCGAGACCCGTCAATCCCATATAGACCACAACGGTCTGGCGTGGCTGGCATAGGGCATTCCAGTTTAGGTCGACACTGCCGTCCTTGAGATGGCCTGTGACAAAAAGGCACGACTGCGCGTGATCCCGATGCGTGAGAGGAATGCCGGCATAAGACGCACATCCGGCTGCTGCCGTAATTCCCGGGATGACCTGAAAGCGTATGTTGTGACGCACAAGGTCTTCGATCTCTTCACCCCCTCTTCCGAAGATAAATGGATCGCCACCTTTCAGTCGCAGCACCCGCTTTCCCTGCTGGGCCAGGCGCAGTAGCAGTTCGTTGATTTCGGGCTGGGGAACCACATGGTTGGATTTTTCTTTGCCGACGAATATGCGTTCAGCATCACGGCGCACCAGATCAACAATGGCCGGGGCCACGAGCCGGTCATACAGAACCACATCGGCCCGCTGCATCAGACGCAGGGCTCGAAAGGTCAAGAGATCGGGATCGCCGGGTCCGGCACCGACCAGATAGACCTCACCACGTTCAAATTCGGCATCGTCCGTTGCCTGGATCATCCGCCTAAGTTCTTCACGGGCCTGACCCTCCTTGCCAGCAAAGACGAGTTCAGCCACCTGCCCCTGGAACACAGCTTCCCAGAAGCCCCGCCGGGAATCAACCGAACCCAGCGTGACCTTGACCTGATCCCGAAATTCTCTGGCAATACCCGCAAGACGGCCATAGGCCGCTGGGATTAATGTCTCCAGCCGGGTCCTCAACATACGAGCAAGCACCGGGGAAGCGCCGCCGGTTCCAATCGCGATGATCACGGGTGAGCGATCTACGATAGACGGTACCGTGAAAGTGCACAGATCCGGCTGATCCACAACGTTGACGGGAATGTTTTTCTCGCGGGCCTGATCGGATATCACTTTGTTCACACGGACGTCATCGGTGGCGGCGATAACGATCAGGATTTCATTCAAATGAGTTGGTTCAAAAGGACTTTCGATCCAACTGAGCTTCTGCTGGTCGACCAGCGTTTGGACCGTGGTACCAATTCTGGGCGCAACGACTGTGACACGCGCGCCAGCCCGCAGCAGCAGGTCAATCTTGCGCTCGGCGACCGAACCCCCTCCCACCACGAGGGCAGGGGTGTTGCGCAGTTTCAGAAAAATCGGCAAGGCGTCCATGAGGTAAGTGTAGTACGCGAGGTGCTGTCGTGGCTCTTGTTTTCTATCCCAAGAGAAATATTCAGGTGGCGATAGTTGAGGTGCAAGCATCTGCGGACTGATGATCACTTGGTTTTGAAACGACTGATATACACTTCGCATATCCGTAACTGCAGCTTTTCAGGCAGGTGTTATGCGCCCCATCCATCTTGAAAAACTTCTCTGCTGTGAAATTGCGAGCCTGGGAGAGCGGTCGCATACTCCAGTTATGCTCTGGGGTCCACCCGGGGTAGGGAAATCCCAGATCGTCGCCAAGGTGGCGGCGGATGACAGTTTGCCGCTGATCGACATCCGGCTTTCCCAACTCGAGCCGAGCGATCTGCGGGGGATTCCGTTTCGTGTCAACGAGCGCGTGGAGTGGGCCATACCTTCCATGTTGCCCGATCAGGACCGTCACGGCCCGCAGGGGATACTGTTTCTGGATGAAATTACGTCGGCGCCGCCGAGCGTATCGGCTGCGGCTTATCAGTTGATCCTGGACCGAAGGCTGGGTGACTATGAAGTTCCGGCAGGGTGGGCAATTGTCGCTGCTGGAAACCGGCAAGGAGATCGCGGCGTGACATATGCAATGCCCGCGCCACTCGCAAACCGATTCAGTCATTACGATGTGGATATCAATCTGGATGACTGGGTCCGTTGGGCGTATCAGGCGGGAGTTGATGAGCGCGTGATCGGGTTTCTGCGTTTTCGTCCCGACCTGCTCTTTGATTTTGATCCGGTACAGAATCCGGTCGCGTTTCCTTCACCACGGTCGTGGGAATTTGCGCACCGCGCACTCCAGAAGTTTGTACAGCATCCCGATATGTTAAGCGGGGCACTACAGGCCTGTGTCGGGCCTGCTGCGGGAATCGAACTGCATGCTTTCATCCGCAATCTGGATCAACTCCCAGATATCGATGCGATTTTGGCAGGTGAATTGTCGACGGTTCCCGAAGACCTTGACCTTCAGTACGCCGTTGCCGCGGCGTTGGTGGGTCGGGCAGCGCAGATCGGTGAAGATCCCGGCGCGCCCGATCTTTACTCCCGAGTACTTGATTACGCGGGGAGATTTCCTCAGAAAGAAATGGGGGTCATGCTCGTTTCTGATCTTCACCGCGCGGTAGGTCCGCCACTTTTCGCTGCACCGGGGTTTCCCGACTGGGCAAGGCAGGTCGCTGACGTCATGTTGGCTCAGGACTGATCCCTCACTCATGCAAAGCGCTGGTGACGACGATCGGGCCCGCATCAGCGCAGCACGGTCCCGCCTGATTCTGGATCGACCCTTCCTCGGCGCACTGGTCTTACGTCTTCCGATGCAGGCGACGGATGCGCCCTGGTGTCCGACGACGGCCACGGATGCGCGCCAAATTTATTTTAATCCTAAATATTTCGATAGTCTGTCCTTGTCGCAGATCGAGTTCGCGCTCGCACATGAAGCGCTCCATTGCGCGCTTGCCCATTTTTCAAGGCGCCAGCACCGGGACAAACGCCGCTGGGATATCGCCTGCGATTTAGCGGTCAATCCGCTGTTGATAGACGATGGACTGACTCCTCCGCCCGATGTCCTCTACCTGCCGGATTACTCAGGATTGAGCGCCGAAGAGATTTACCCGATGTTGGAAGATAACCCTGAAGAGGAGCCACATGACCGCCATCTCTATGACGCTGAGCCGCAGGGTCAGAGTCAGTCTCAGCGTAGACCGCAAGACCATTCAGACCATGCGGCAGACACCGTGCTTCCGCCACAGGCCCTCAATCCGACTGAACGTGCGCAATTGGAGCAACAGTGGCTCGAGCGGCTCGCGGGGGCAGCGCAACAGGCGGCTCAGGCCGGTCGCCTAAGCGGAGCCCTTGCGCGACTGGTGGACCACCTCATCGCACCCGCTTTGCCCTGGAGAAATCTGCTGGCACGCTATATGAGTATGCGTTCAAGGGATGATTTTGATTATGCCCGTCCGGGTCGGCGCGAGGGAGAGGCGATACTACCGGCACTGCGCAGCGGCATCATCAATGTGGCGGTGGCAGTAGATACCAGCGGCTCTATCTCCACTAGCGAAATGTCAGAATTTGTGAGTGAAGTGGATGCACTGAAAGGGCAGGTCAAAGCGCGGGTCAGTCTGGTTTACTGTGATGCGAAACTTTCTCCAGATTCGCCGCAGGTATTTGAGCCCTGGGAACCGCTTATGGCACCCGCATCACTTGCCGGAGGGGGGGGAACAGATTTTTCTCCGGTGTTCCAATGGGCGGATGACATGGACTCGGCGCCGGACCTGCTGATTTATTTTACTGATGCCAAGGGCCGTTTTCCGGAGACCCCCCCTGTTTTTCCCGTCATCTGGCTGGTAAAGGGTCGCGAATCGGTACCCTTTGGGGAGCGAATTCAACTCAATTGACGAAGGTCAAAACCCCGCCTGCTTGTATAAGGCTTTGGCCCTTTTTGGATCCGCTGCGGTGCCGCGGCCCTGTTCCAGCATCTGCGCGAGTGCAACCATAGCCCCTTCGAGGCCCTGCTCCGCTGCAGCCTCAAACCACTGTAATGCTCGGGCATCGTCTTGCGCTATACAGTCTCCGTCCATATACATAAAGCCGAGCCCGTGCAGAGCAGGTCCATAGTCCTGCTGCGCGGCACTTTTCATCCACTTGTAGGCCAGCAGCTCATTGCGGACTACACCAAGACCATTCTGGTGCATGATGGCAAGCCGATATTGCGCGTCGGCTAAACCGGTTTGGGCGAGTGGGCTTAACAGCTTCATGGCCTGAGTGAACTGCTTGGCCTCAAACGCTGCGACTCCGCTTGACAGCTTCATTTCTGTTTCTTCTCTTGTATCCATATTGATAATCTGTGTGGTTTTTCTGTAGAAAGGGGCCAACAATTCCGCTGTCCCTGCAACTTTTTCCTGACTGTCACTACCCAATTGGATATGGAGGCTCTCATGATCAGGGTATTACACTATGTCCCAATCAGGAATTATCGTTTATCGCAACGCCAGGCAGTCACCATCTCATGACCATGCGTCAGTATATTCAGAAAATCGCGACCGGACCCGAGTTGAGCAAGGATTTGTCCCGGGAGGAGGCAAGGGACGGTATGCGCTGCATCCTTTCGGGTGATGCGGATCCGGTCGAAGCTGCTATCTTCTTGATCGCTCTTCGGATGAAGCGTGAGACGATGCCTGAAAACCTGGGCGTGTTCGATGCACTGTTGGAGCATACCCATCAGGCCAGAACCACGGTCGACGATGTACTGGACTTATCTGATCCCTTCGACGGCTTTACCCGAGGGCTGCCCGCAGCACCGTTTCTTCCACCGGTGTTGGCGGCCTGTGGAGTGGCAACGATCAGCAACGGCGCGGAATCGGTTGGCCCTAAATACGGCGCCACCCATCGCAAAGTACTGCGCGCAGCCCGTGTCAACGTTGATCTGAGTCCTGAGGAGGCGGCTCTACAGCTTGCGAACGAGCAGGTTGGGTGGGCGTATGTGGATCAGCGAGTGGCCTGTCCAAAGTTACACGATCTGGTGTCGTTACGAACAAAGATCGTGAAGCGACCGTGTCTCACCACACTTGAAGTGTTGCTCGGTCCTGTCCGCGGCGCCAAACGGACGCACCTTGTCACCGGTTATGTCCATAAACCGTACCCGCCGATCTATATGGCATTGGCCCGCTCATCGGGATATGCTTCGGCGATTATCGTACGGGGTGTAGAGGGCGGGGTGATTCCCTCCCTCAATCAGCCCTCGAAGTTGTTCTCTTACGGGGACGAAGGGTCGGATACTGAGATCAGGCTTGATCCTGCTGATTACGCCATTAAATCCCCGGATCGGGCTGTTCCGCTGCCGGAGAATTTGCCGGCTCAGGAAGCGACCGATGAGATTAAGGGATCTATCGACGCAGATGCGCTGTCGCAGGCAGCGGCAACGGCAGGGCTTGCGGCCCTGGCTGGCGAAGCCGGGCCCGTACGTGACAGTCTGGTTTATGGGGCGGCGCTATGTCTGTGCCGCTTGGGACGCTGCCCAGATCCAGCTGCCGCTGCAGAAACAGTTCGCCAGGTGCTTGACACAGGTCATGCGGCCCGACGTCTTGAGGCGGCCGTTCAGTAGTCTTTCTGGCGCGCGCTGCGCTCGAACTCCTTCTTTTTCTTAGTCATCGCGTCGATGATCGGCGCGAGGATCAATTCCATGGCGAGCCCCATTTTTCCTCCCGGAACGACAATGGTATTGCGTCGAGATATAAAGGAATCGTGCAACATCGCCAGAAGATAGGGAAAGTCAATGTCAAACTTGGCGGGATCACGGAAGCGGATCACCACAAAACTTTCCTCCGGTGTGGGGATGTCCCGGGCAATAAATGGGTTCGAAGTGTCTACTGTCGGTACCCGCTGGAAGTTGATATCGGTTCTGGAGAACTGGGGGGCAATGTAGTGAACGTAATCGGGCATCCGTCGAAGAATGGTTTCGGTCACCGCCTCCGGTTCGTAACCCCTGCTCTCGGTATCACGATGGATTTTCTGAATCCATTCGAGATTGACGATGGGTACGACCCCAACAAGCAGATCAACGTGCTGGGCGATATTGACCGATCCATGGACCACGCCCCCGTGTAACCCCTCGTAGAAGAGCAGATCGGTTTCGTCTGTTATCTCCTCCCAGGGTGTAAAGGTTCCGGGTTTCTGTTTGTACGAGGCGGCTTCTAATTCGTTGTGCAGATAGTAGCGGATCTTTCCGGTGCCGGTTTCACTGTAACTTTTGAACAGTGTCTCGAGTTTCTCGAAGTGATTGCTATCTGGACCGAAGTGACTAAGATCACGACCGGTTTGTTGCGCCTTAGCGACCTCCTCACGCATCTGATAACGATCAAATTTGTGGAAACTGTCTCCCTCGATGGTGGTGGCGTTCAGGCGCTCACGAAGGAAGATATGCTCTACCGCCGTTTTAACCGTGCTGGTTCCGGCACCGGATGAACCAGTAACGGCGATCACAGGATGGCGTGTAGACATTGCATCTTCTTCCGAAAAGGGCGTTGAAATTGGTAAACCAGTGCTGCAGGTAGGGTAACTTTAGGAAATATATGAGATATCATCCATCAGGTTAAGCAAAACCATCGTATTTTATAAATAAGCTTATACTGATAGTATAGAATTTAAAGAAGCTCGGGTCCAATCTGGACTCCAAGAGAAAAGAAGGGAAGTTCATGCACATCACGATCCGGCAGTTGCAGGTATTTGAGGCGGTAGCTCGCCATCTCAGTTATACCCGGGCGGCCGAGGAACTACATCTCACGCAGCCGGCAGTATCGATGCAGATCAAACAGATGGAGAGTTCAATCGGTCTGCCGATGTTTGAGCAGATTGGAAAGAAGATTTATCTGACTCAGGCGGGTGATGCCATGTTGGTGCATGCCCGAACAATTATGCGCCACCTTGAAGCGGCGGCGGAAGAGATGAATGATCTTCGCGGGGAGGATTCGGGACGCCTACGGGTCGCGATCGCATCAACTGTCAATTACTTCGCCACGCGGCTTCTCGCTGATTTTTCAAGAAAGAATCCGGCGGTGGAAATCTCGCTGGACGTCACCAACCGCGAGTCATTGCTCAGCCGGCTAGAAGCCAATCTCCCGGATCTGGCGCTCATGGGCAAGCCACCGGCCGAATTGGATCTGGTATCAGAGTCCTTCATGGATAATCCGTTGATTGCGATTGCGCCGCCGGACCATCCGTTGGCTACGAAGCGGCAGATTTCATTGGTGGACCTTTCAACCGAGCACTTTGTGGTTCGTGAACCAGGCTCTGGAACGCGCGTTGCGATGGAGCGATTTTTTGCCGACCAGGAATTCAGTTATCAAAAGAGTATGGAACTCATGGGCAACGAGGCCGTTAAACAGGGAGTGGAGGCGGGCCTCGGTCTTGCGGTGGTCTCCACCCACACAGTCGAGCAGGAACTCACCCTTAAGCGGCTGGTAAAACTGGATGTTGCGGGGATGCCGATTATGCGCCGTTGGTACGTGGCCTTTCGCAAAGGCAAGCGCCTCTCACCCACTGCCGAGGCCTTTCGTCGTTTCGTGCTCGAGGCGGGGACTCGGGGATCCGATGCTGGCCGTTAAGAATACTATCAATACCGGCTTACAACCCATAAAATCAACTGACCGCCTGTGGTATCGGCGTGAAACTGACGCAGGCGATCTGGCTCGGTCAGTTGATTTAGTCAACGGCAGATAGGGAGTTTACCCATGGCAGACAGAAGACTTCAGGTCTTTGCAACGGTAGCCAGACTGCTGAGCTTCACCAAAGCGGCTGAGTCGCTGCACATGACTCAGCCTGCTGTTACTTTTCAGATCCGACAGTTGGAGGATTACTTCAACACCCGTCTGTTCGACCGCACCCACAACCGTATCAGCCTCACGTCGGCGGGCCATCTGGTGAAGAGTTACGCTGATCAGATCATCTCCTTGTACAGTGAGATGGATAATGAGGTCCGCAAGTTAACCGGAGACGTCTTGGGTCCTTTGGTTCTGGGTGCGAGTACCACTATCGGTGAGTATGTGATCCCGAGTATTCTGGGTGAGTATCAGGCAAAGTTTCCCAAGGTTGCGGTACGGCTTCACGTAGCCAATACCGAGGGTGTTCTCCACATGGTGGAGAGTAATGAGATTGACATCGGCATTGTCGAGGGCCCGGTAGGTAATAAAAACCTAGTGTCCAAGGTTTGCTGGGATGACGAACTCGTTATTGTGACCCCTCCTGGACATCCACTGACTGAAAACCCGCTCAGTGGTGTGGACGCACTTCTTGAATATCCGTTCATCAGTCGTGAGGAAGGTTCAGGCACGCGAAATGTCATTGTTGACTATCTCCAATCGGCAGGCCGAGATATTTCGGATCTCAACCTGACTATGGAATTTGGCAGTCCCGAATCCATCAAGAGTGCGGTGGTTGCAGGCCTGGGTATCTCGATTCTGTCTATTGCAACGCTCAACAAGGAACTGGAACTCGGCATGCTTTCCAAGTTAAGTCTCGACCCGCCACTGACCCGACCATTTTCGATTGTTTATCAGAGGCAGAAGTTTCGGCTGCGGGCGATGGATGAATTTCTGGAATTCACCGAGGCGCATTGCGGGGAAAAGCAGGCGGCTAAGTAGCGCCCTAAGTCCGCGCTGGACCGGAACCGATGGCAAAGCTCGAGGAGCGACAACTGCGGGCAGTGCTTGGGGCATTAACCGATGCGGAAGTCACGAGCGTGCTAGATTTCGCGCAATATCTGAGAGACCGTCGATCGACTGCACCGAAACCCTCCGCCGAGATTGTTGAGATCCCGCGTCCCGAGGATGAAAGCGTTATCGCCGCCATCCGTCGTTTAACGAAGACCTACCCCATGCTGGATCGGAGCACGGTGTTTAATGAAGCCTCCAGCCTGATGACCCGTCACGTTGTGCAGGGCGAGAGCTGCGATGAGACGATCGATCGGTTGGAAGCGCTTTTTCAGTCCCGGTATACATCGTTACAAGCCAAGTCTGCCTCCGGGGAAGCAGATACCTGAAACGGCCCTGCAGGCGATGAAGGCATTTCCGTGACTGTAAGGATGTATGTCCGATTCTGGGTTACGGGCCCCGTGTGGTATAAATCTTGGGGAA
>MDTB01091557.1_pt1 | contig 14547 bp, 12 predicted proteins | sample 811161 | NCBI WGS metagenome assembly MDTB01 (sample SAMN05326650, study PRJNA326480) | marine metagenome | isolation source: seawater | place: Mediterranean Sea | collected 2009
AAGATAAGTTTAATTCCTTAAGTTGTTCTTCACTTACCTCAGAAGGTGAGTTCATCATTAAATCTTGAGCATTTTGGTTCATCGGAAACATAGTAACTTCTCTGATATTTTTTTCATTTGCTAATAGCATAACTATTCTATCAATTCCTGGCGCTATACCTCCATGTGGTGGAGCCCCGTAACTTAAGGCATTTATCATTCCGCTAAATTTTTGATCTACATCTTTTTTTGAGTAACCAGCAATAGAAAAGAGTTTATACATTAAATCTGGAATGTGATTTCTAATTGCACCTGAGGATAATTCAATACCATTACAAACAATATCATACTGATAAGCATATATATCTAAAGGTTTTTCAAAATTAATTTTTTTTATATCCCCTTGCGGCATAGAAAAAGGATTATGACTAAATTTAATCTTATTAGTTTGCTCATCTTTTTCAAACATTGGATAGTCGACAATCCAGCAAAATGCAAAAACTTTTTCATCGATTAAATTTAAATCCTTTGCTATTTTATCTCTTGCATAAGACGTAATTTTTTCTAACTCATTTTGTTTATCACATGCCAAGAAAATACTATCGCCTAATTTTGCATTTGTAATTTGCATTATTTCTTCTAATGCTTCTTTTGAAAAAAATTTTCCTACAGGGCCTTTACCAAAAATTTCTTTATCTTTTTCAAGAGTTAAATAAGCTAATCCTGAGGCTCCCTGTTCTTTTGCCCATTTATCAATATTATCAAAAAAACTTCTTGGTTTATCTTTAGTATTTTTGGTTACTATGCATCTTACTTCAGATCCAGATTTGACTAATTTTTTAAAGATTTCAAATGATACATCCTCTCTTAAAAAAATTTTTGTTATATCGTTTATAATTAGAGGATTTCTCAAATCTGGTTTATCAGTGCCATATTTTAACATTGACTCTGTATATGAAATTTTAGGAAATTTATTGCTTAGTAATTTCCTATTTGAGAACTCTTTAAAAGTATTAATTAATAATTTTTCAACAACTTGAAAGATGTCTTCTTGTTCTACAAAAGACATTTCTAAATCCAATTGATAAAATTCACCTGGACTTCTATCCGCTCTAGCATCTTCATCTCTAAAGCAAGGTGCAATTTGAAAATATTTATCAAACCCAGATACCATAATAAGTTGCTTAAATTGCTGAGGTGCTTGAGGTAAAGCATAAAATTTTCCAGGATTAAGTCTGCTTGGAACTAAAAAATCTCTTGCACCCTCTGGGCTAGAGGAGGTTAAAATAGGAGTTTGAAATTCTAGAAAGCCTAATTTATTCATTTCATTTCTGATAAATGAAATAACTTTAGATCTTAGGATTATATTTTCGTGTATCTTTTTTCTTCGTAAATCTAAAAAACGATACTTTAATCGAATTTCTTCAGAATATTCCTGATCACTAAAAACTGGCATAGGAAGTTCTTTACATGTACCAAGTATCTCAAAATTTTGAATTACCACCTCTATGTCTCCTGTTCCAATTTCATTATTAATAGTGTCTCTTGATCTATTTATAACTTTGCCCTCTATTTTAATTACCGTTTCTAATTGGATTTTTTCTATTTCTTTAAACTTAGTGTTTTCTTTATCTATAATACATTGTGTAATCCCATAATTATCTCTTAAATCTATAAAAAGAATATTTCCATGATCTCTTTTTTTGTTAATCCAACCGGAAAGGAAAATGTTTTCATTTACCATTTCTTTTTTTAATTCACCACAATTATGACTTCTATATTTATTCAATTATTCTCCTAAAACTTCTTTAATAATCTTAAAATCAATTGATTTCCTCTTTTTTAAACTTAATTCATCGATCTTATATATGAAATCAAAAATTTTACTATACGATCTCTCAATTCTTTTAATTATGTAGCTGATCAATTTTTGGTCCAAGGTTATTTGTCGATCAGACAAATTTTTCAGTATTATTGCAAAAATCAATTCATCATCTGGACTGTTGATATTTTGTAATAAAAAATTCTTAGTTCTCGATTTTAAATCCTTTAAAGAAAAATTTATATTTACTATTGGTTCACATGTTGTAACGATTATATATTTGTTATCCTGTTCAATAAAATTAAAAAGAGTATATAGTAACTGTTCATCAACACTTGATGAAAGGTCTTCTATAACTACATTTTCATATAATTTAATTTCTTCAAATTTTTTTTCATTAAGTGATTTAGGATTAATTTTAATTCCTTTATATTTTTTTAAAAAAATATTTACTAAGTGTGTTTTACCTGAAAATTTCTCTCCAATAATATTTAGAAAATTTTTTTCCCATTTAGGCCATTTATTTAATAAATTAAAAATATGTTCATTGCTTTTTGAAACATAAAAATCTTCATCCTTAAAGTTTTTTTCATAATCAAATTTAATTATTAATTGATTTAAATCTCTCATTCTAAAACCCAAACTTTCTTTTGGGTATTTAATTTATAACTTCTATTTTCCATAATATTAATAAAATTTTTTGTGCTTCCATTAAATATTACCTCATAAAAAATGAAATCTTTATTAAATTTTTGGATGGAATAATTATTCACTAAATCAATTTTATCTAAAGATGACTCAAATTTTAAAGATGTGTCTAAATTTTTGTTATCAATTTTTATCAGAAGGGGAAGTTTAATTGCAGTATTTATTTCATTATTTCTTTTCCAAATATCTTCGTATAAATTTTTCAATTTATCTATTAAAAATTCAGCATCATTAACATTATTTAAGTTAAGGTTTTTAAAAGTATCGTTTTTAATTACATTATTTTTTCCTGTTGTTATTTTTGACAAGACTCTAATCTCTTGATCATTTTTAAAAATTAAAGCTATTATTGAGTTTTGTAAAAAATATTTTTCAGTTATTTCTCTAAAATCATAATTTTCAATAGACTCGTACTTACTTTTAATCAAATTATAATCTTCAAGATCTTCAGTAGGTAAAAGATATTTTATTAAATGATATTTTTTACGTTTATCGTTCCATTTATCATAAATTTTATTATTAGAAAATATTGTAAGATCATTAATACTTTCATCAATAATAATTGGGAAAAATAAAAAAGTTTCTTTTATTATTTGAGAGGGAAATATATTTTTTTTTTCGAGATAATTAAAAATTTTTTTCTTATTGAATGTCACACCTAAATTTACGTAATATACTTGATCAATAAATTTTTCTTCTTTTATAGAGAAAGACTCAATCATTGACTTTATCTCTTTTAACCTTATCTTTTCAATTTTTTTTAAGTCTCTAGATTTAATTAGAGAATATAATAATTCAAAAAAAGCTTTTTTAAATCCTGTATCAATTACTAAATTTTTATCAAAATTATTCTCAAATGGCTTGGAAATTTCAATATCTCTTATTTCAAAAGATTTTGCTTTAACTTTAGTTGTGGAAAAAAAAAATAAAGTTAAGGATAGAATTATAAAAAAAATATATAAGGATCTATTAAAATGCATTCTAAATTTAAATCTTATATTAATGAATAAAGATCGCATTACCTATAAAAAAAGTGGTGTTAATATTGATGCTGCTGACAAATTTGTCAAATTCATAGCTAATATTTCATCAAAAAAAAGCGGCAATAAAAAGTTTAATAATATCGGAGGTTTCGGATCAATCTCTAATATACCAAAAAATATTAAGAATCCGAAAATTGTTGCTTGTACTGATGGAGTTGGAACCAAAATTGAAATTGCAAACATATTAAAAAAATATGACACAATAGGAATAGATCTAGTTGCTATGAGTGTGAACGATTTAATTGTTCAAGGAGCAAGACCACTTTTTTTTTTAGATTATATCTCAATTAATAAAATTGATATTAAAAAGCTTAAATCAATAATCCGAGGAATAGTAAAAGGTTGTAAAATTTCTAAATGTAATTTAGTTGGTGGTGAAACTGCAGAAATGCCAGGTACTTACGAAAAAGGTAAGTTTGATTTAGCAGGTTTTGCTGTTGGAATAGTAGATAAAAAAAAAATACTAAATCAAAATAATATTAAAAGTGATGATCTAATATTAGCAGTGCCCTCAAGTGGATTACATTCAAATGGTTATTCTTTGGTTAGGCATCTATTGGAAAGAAAGAAAATTAATATTAAAAAAAATATATTTTTAAAGAAAGAATTAATTAAACCTACTAAGATTTATGTGAAAGAAATATTGTCTTTGATTGATAAAAAGTTGTTAAATGGATGTGCTAATATTACTGGGGGAGGATTGGCAGATAATATCAAAAGGGTAATGCCAAATAAACTTTACGCAGATATCAATTTAAATAAAATTAAGACTAATAAGATTTTTAATTGGTTAAAAAAAAATAATATTAGTGATCAAGAAATGTTAAAAACTTTTAATTGCGGTGTGGGTTTTTGTTTAATCATAAATCCAAAAAACCTAAAAAAAGTGAGTAGATCTTTTTCAAAAAAATTTAAACCCTATGTAATTGGTATAATTAAAACTGGGTCTTACAAGGTTAAGCTTAATGATAAAATTAAATGGTCTAGATAAAATTAATATTGCTGTATTTATATCAGGAAAAGGAAGTAATTTAAAAAATTTAATAAAGTTTTCAACTAAGAAAAAATCAAGATTTAAAATAATTTTAATTGTTTCTAATAATTCTAAGTCAATAGGATTGAAATATGCGAAACAATTTAAAATAAAAAAAAAGATTATTAAATATAGAGATATCAAAAATTCAGAAAATCTTTTAATTAAAAGACTCAAAAAAGAAAAAATTCATCTTATTTGTTTGGCTGGCTTTATGAAAATTTTATCAAAAAGATTTATTCAGAAATTTGATGGAAAAATCTTAAACATTCACCCATCTTTATTACCAAAATATAAAGGATTAAATACACACAAAAGAGCAATAAAAAATAAAGACAGATACTCTGGGTGTACTGTTCATTTTGTAAATTCTAGGTTAGATTCGGGAAAGGTCATTTTACAAAAAAAAGTTAAAATTTTAAAAAACGACAGCTCTAAGTCACTGGCAAAAAGAGTACTTAAAGAAGAACATATTTTATATCCAAAAGCTTTGGTTAAAATTAGTACTAATCTTTAAAAAAAAAATCGATTTCTATCCTGGCATTTTCAGTACTATCAGATCCATGAACTGAATTTTTGTCTATCGAAATACCATATTTTTTTCTTATAGTTCCATCCTCCGCATCTTTTGGGTTAGTAGCGCCCATTAATGCTCTATTATCTAGTATTGCATTTTGTTTTTTTAGAACCATGACTACAATCGGTCCTGATGATAGATAAGTACATAAATCATTATAAAAGGGCTTTGTTTCGTGAACTTTATAAAACTTTTCAGCTTCTATTTTTTCAATTTGAATTTTTTTTTCTTTAGTAATTGAAAATCCTTTATTTTTAAACATTTCTTTAATTTCATTTTCTAAATTTCTCTCCACAGCATCAGGCTTTATAATAGAAAGTGTTTGCTCTATATTACTCATAATTATCCTCTATTAATTGGTTTAATAATCTCACACCATATCCAGTCGCACCACCTGAATTTAAAGCACCTCCATATTTTGAAAATGCCATGCCTGCGATATCTAAATGTGCCCAAGGAGTATCATTCAATATAAATCGTTGTAAAAATTGTGCTGCAGTTGTAGATCCTGCCCCTCCTACATAATTTATATTTTGCATGTCAGCATTTTTCGAATTAATAAGTTTATCAAAGTTTTCATGAAGAGGCATTCTCCATAACTTCTCCTCAACTTTTTCACCTGCTTCAAGTAGTTCTTTCGACAATTTATCATCGTTCGAAAAAAGTCCAGCATATTCAGAGCCAAGCGAAACTATTATAGCACCAGTTAAAGTTGCTAAATCAACCATAAATTTTGGTTTAAATTTTTTTTCTGTGAATGTTAAAGCATCAGCTAAAACCAATCTACCCTCAGCATCAGTATTCAATACTTCTATAGTTTTACCACTATAAGATTTAACAATATCTCCTGGCCTTTGAGCATTTCCACTTACCATATTTTCAACAAGTCCAACAACACCAACCGCATTTATTTTTGCTTTTCTTAATGCCAAACTCATCATTAATCCAACTACAGTGGCTGAGCCTGCCATATCATACGTCATATCCTCCATAAATTTTGCTGGCTTTAGCGAATAACCACCCGTATCAAAACATACACCTTTACCAATAAATGCCAAAGGCTTAGAGTTATTTTTTAACCCCTTCCATTCCATCGTAACTAAATAAGATCCTCGAATACTTCCTTGTCCTACTCCAAGTAAAGCATTCATACCTAATTTTTTTAGTTTTTTAGTATCATAGATGTTAACCTTTAAACCGTATTTCTTTAGAGTTCTTAACCTTCTAGAATATTCATCTGGATGTAAAATATTTCCAGGTTCTGATACTAGGTCTCTTGCGTAGAATGTTCCCTCTTCTAAAGCTTTAAATTTCTTTTGATTTTGAGCAGAAGGTTTATTTTTATTTCCAACCACATTTATCTTGATAAATCTTATTTGTGCTTTTGTTTTATACTTATTAAATTCATATGATTTTAACTTAAGACCATGTAGAAAATGTGCCATAAAGTTTTCATTTTTTACATTAACAGTATCTGAATTGATGGAGTACTCACTATTTTTTCCATAATTTATTCTTCCATAAATTTCGGCTCCTAATTTTTCTACACTGGAAATCTTAATGTTGTTTTTAATAGAGATTAAAATTATCTTTTTTTTTGAGTTTATCTCAAAAACAAAAATTTTTTTTTTTAAATCACTGACTTTGAGTAAATCTGATATATAAGAAAATTCAGAGTTAGAAAGAATTTTTTTTAAACCCTGAATATCATATTTTTCATTAACAAATAAAATAAGGTTATTTAACTTGTTTCTTGAAGCACTATTTTTATAATTAATTTGAACAGTCATAAATTTTAAATACAATCTATACGAGATGAGTGCTATATATGAATAAAATTATTATATTTCAATGGAAAAATTGTTATTTAGAAAATTAATTATAGATATAACATTAAGGGCATTAATTATCACCTTTTCAATTGGTTTAATAGTGTGGATAATTCAAGCTGTTAACTACTTAGACTTTGTTATTGATGATGGTCACAATTTTAAAATATATTTTCTATTTAATCTTTATAATTTTCCAAAAATAATTCATCGGATTTTACCATTTGTTTTCGCGATTTCGCTATTTTTTGAGCTTATAAAATATGAAAAAAATAATGAACTTTTAATATTCTGGACAAACGGAATTAGTAAAAAAAAATTTATAAATAATATTATTAAATTTACTTTCGTAGTCACATTAATCCAAATTTTGTGGGGAAGCTATTTTGCTCCTTATAGTCAATTTAAAGCAAGATTATTTCTTAAAACTTCTAACATGGATTTTCTACCGAACTTAATAAAGCAAGGTAAATTTATAGACACTGTTTCAGGCTTAACAATTTTTATAAATCAAAAAACTGACTCAAATACATTTAAAAATATATATATTCAAGAGGGGGAGTTTACAAATCTTTCTCAATCAAACAATCAAATAATATTTGCAAAAGAAGGGTACCTCATAGATGACAATAAAAAATTGTTTAGATTAATTGATGGTAAAATTATTAGTACTAATAATAATAAGTTAATAAGTTTTCAATTTGATAAAATTGATTATGATTTATCAAAATTTTCTTCAAGATCAATAAAGAAACCTAAAATTCAAGAACTATCAAGTTTGAAACTAATTAAATGTTCATTGAGTTTAATGACAAATGGAAACTATACCGATGATATATTTAGATGTGAAATTAAAAGATTAAAAAATATCAATCAAGAACTTTATAAAAGATTTATTAAACCAATTTTTATACCTCTTTTAACACTCTTATGTTGTTTTTTACTGACTACTTCGAAAGAGTCAGACAATTATACTTATAATATTATCAAAATTTTTATTTTTTTATTTCTAATTCTTGTTTTGTCAGAAGTGATATTAAGGTATATTGAAACTTCTAAAATTTATATTTTTTTAATTTCTCTTGTACCAATATTATTTTTTTCAATAATTTATAGTATATTAATTAAAAAGGTAAGGATATGATTAAGACATTTGATAAATATTTTATTAAATTATTTTTTAAGAAAATACTTTTGTTGTCAGGAATATTTTTTTCCTTAATTTTTATAATGACGATCCTGGAAGAAATTACTTTTTTTAGCGATACAAACTCTGAATTTTATTTACCTTTTTTAATTGCTTTTTTTGATGCTCCGACATCTTTAATGGAAATATTTCCATTCATTTTATTAATTTCTGCTCAACTTTTTTTTCTAGAGATTATTAAAAAAAAAGAAAATGAATTGATAAAAGTTAATGGTTTAGATAATTTTTACTTCATTAAAACCTTATCTATTTGTGCATTTTTTTTTGGTATAATAATTATTACTTTATATTATCCGTTTTCTTCAAAACTAAAATTTCTTTATTTTGACATCAAAAATTTTCATTCAAAAGATGGAAAATATCTAAAGTACTACAGCAGTAATGGTTTATGGATAAAGGACGAAATTGAGGAAAATATTTATATTATTAATGGAGCAACTAAAAAAAATGAATTTCTTGAAAATGTCTTCATATCAAAATTTGATAAAAAATTTGATTTGATAGAAAATATTTCATCGCAAAAAGTAGATATAACTTCTAATAAATGGATTATTGAAAATCCAATTATCTTTAAAGATAACAAGCAAATTCAATCTAAAGAAAGTATAGAATTAATCAGTCATTTCAATATTAATAAAATAAATAACACTTTTAGAAACTTAAATGCCTTGAACATGTTTGAATTACTAAAATTGAAAAAAGAAAATGAAATAATTGGATATTCAACTGAAGAAATTGATATGCACTTACTTAAAATTATATCTTATCCAATTTTTTTTAGTATTATGGTTATCATTTCATCTATAATAATGTTAAATATAAAACACAATAAACCTTACATTTTTCATGTTCTTTTAGGAATACTTTTGTCAGTTAGCATTTATTATATAAATAATATTTTTGGTATTCTCGGGCTTACAGATAAAATTCCAGTTTACTTATCAATATTTTTTCCGATCATTTTTTTAAGTATAGTTTCTCTAATAGGTCTAATTCGAATTAATGAAAAATAGAATTATTTTTATCATAATTTTCTTATTTCAATTTTTTTTGATTAATAAAGCTTTTTCAAATGAAGTTGAGTTTAAAGCAAAAAATATTGAGATAATAGATGATGGAAACTTGACTGTAGCAAATAATGCGATCGCTTTTATTAAAGAAGATAATATTTCAATAAATGGAAAGAAAATAAAATACTTCAAAAATGAATCTTTATTAATAGTGGAAAAAGGATCTATTTTATTAAAAAATAAAAGTATCTCTATAAAATCTAGCAATATAAAATATAGTATAGATAAGTCTTTTATAAATTTTCAGTCCAAAGTAATTATAAATGATCAAATAAGTGGTTTACAAATTACTTCTAATGAAATTAATTTTGATAATAATGATCAAATTATAAAATCAAATAAAGACTCAAAGATAACCGATAATCTAGGAAATGTTTATAAGGTAAATAATTTTGAATATTCTTTAGAAAAGAAAATAATTAAGTTAACTGATTTAAAAATTGTAGATATTGATCAAAATACTTTTAATTCAGATTTAGCCTTTTTAGATTTAAATAATAAAGAATTAATCGCAAAAGATATCAATTTAAATTTCAAAACTCCTGAAGGGACAGAAAATGAACCAAGGTTAAAAGGTCTTAGTTTAATTTCAGATCAATATTCAACAACAATAAAGAAAGGAACATTCACTTTATGTAAAAGAAGAGAAAATTGTCCTCCTTGGGAAATGAGTGCAGACGAAATTAAACATGATAAAAATAAAAAAATTATTTATTATAAAAATGCTAGCCTTAAATTATACGATAAAAAAGTTTTTTATTTTCCAAAATTTTTTCATCCAGATCCAACTGTAAAAAGACAAACTGGATTTTTAGTTCCAAAATTACAAGATAATGAGACTAGCGGATTATCTCTAAATTTGCCTTACTTTTTAGCTTTAGCTAAAAACAAGGATATGACTTTTAGCCCAAGATTTTTTGCAAATGATAGATTCTTATTACAATCAGAATTTAGACAAAAGAATAAAAATTCTGATCATATTACTGACTTTAGTCAATATTTATCAAGTGATGAAACATTAAAAGGACATTTTTTTTATAACTATGCAAAAAATTTTGAAAGTGAGATATTTGATGATATTGAAATAGATATTGTTTTGCAGCAAGTATCTGATGAAACTTACTTGAAGGCATATAAACTTGATAGTCCAATTATACAAAATACCTCAAATCTTACAAATTCTATTAGTTATGGATTCTATGAAGATGATGTTTCAATCAACACTAATCTGGATGTTTATGAGGATCTAAGTAAATCTGACTCGGATAGATATGAGTTTGTACCTAATTTTAGTTTCTCAAAAATTTTAGATGATAATTATAATTTTACATCTAAAGGATATGTAAAAAATTATAATACAAATATAACTGAAAAAGTTCTTATAAATAATTTAATTTATACTTCTAATGCAAAATATTTTGGAAATGGAGTTATAAATGAAAATAATTTAAGTGTAAAAAATATAAATTCTGAAGCAAAAAATTCTTCAAACTTTAAGAATAAAGGCTCTAGTAGTATAGTGCCAACCTTCCAAGCTAATTATACATACCCACTTAAAAAAGAAACTGAAGAATTTGACAATACTTTAACGCCAAAGTTATCACTTAAATTCAGTCCAAATTATACTAAAAACTTGAGAAAAAAGGATAGAAAAATTGATTATAACAATATTTATGATTTAGAGAGATTAGGAATTTCAGATGTTACTGAAGGAGGTATTTCAGCAACATATGGATATGAATACATTAAAACTGATAAATCTAATTTAGATCAAAAAATTAAATTTGGTTTTGCTAATAATATTAGACTGAAATATAATAATGACTTACCTGCAAATTCAAACTTAGGTAAAAAAACCTCTGATTTTGTAGGTATCTTTGAATATAATCCATCAAAAAATATGAAACTTAACTATGATTTTTCTTTAAAAAACAATCTTAGTGATAAAAACTATGAACTTTATGGATTTGAATTCTTCTTAGATAACTTTAGTACTAAATTAGAGTATGTAAATGAAAATAATACATCTTTAAAAAATTCATATTTAGCTAGTGAAACAAGTTATAAAATTAATGAAAAAAATAGTTTAACATTTGAGACAAGGCAAAACAAAGAGCAAAGCTTTACAGAATTTTATAATTTGATATATCAATATCAAAATGATTGTTTAATTGCTGGTATAGAATACAGTAAAGACTACTATAACGATCAAGATCTAAAACCAACAGAAAATCTTATATTTAAAATTTCAATAATACCCCTTGGTGGAATTAATACACCTAATCTAAAAAAATGATTAGAATAAAAATTGTTTTAACATTAATTTTAATTTTTTTTTCTCTACATACTATAGGTAATTCAAAAATTAGCTTACAAATTGTCATGAAAATAAATAATGAAATTGTTACTAGCTACGATATTGACCAAGAAATAAATTATTTAATTGCTCTTAATAGTCAATTAGCAGGTATGGATATTAATCAATTAGAACTAATAGCTAAAAGATCTATCACGAAAGAAATTATAAGAAAAAATGAAATTTTAAAATATAAACAATTAGATTATAAAAGTTCTAATATAGATCCAGTTTTAAATGCATTAATCCAAAACTTAAATCTTTCGAGTCAAAATGATTTAGATCTTTATTTAAAAAAATTTAATATATCAATTGACGACTTAAAAAAAAAAATTACGATAGAAAATGAATGGAAATCATTAATATATTCTAGGTATATCAAAAATGTAAAAATAAATAAAAAAGAGTTAGATAAAAAGTTAGATAGATTAATTAAAAATGAATTTCAATTAGAGTATGATTTATTGGAAATTGTTTTTGAAAAAAAAAATAATATTTCATTGACTGAGTTATCAAAAAATATTGAAGAAAGTATAAAAAAAATTGGATTTCAAAATACAGCTAATATTTATAGTATCTCAGATAGTTCTAAAATGGGCGGTAAAATAGGATGGGTAAAAAGTAGTAATTTAGCTAGACCAATACTTGATAAAATTAAAAACCTTGAGGAAAATGAACACAGCGATCCTATTTTAATAGGTAATAATCTATTAATTTTAAAAGTTAATGGAACTAAGAAAACCTCATTAGAAATAAATAAAGAAAAAGAATTAGATAGAATGATTATAAGTGAAACAACTAAACAATTAGATAAATATTCAAATATTTTTTATAATAAAATAAAACTTAATTCTAAAATCAATGAATATTAAACCGATCTTAATAGTTCCAGGTGAAACAAAAAGTATTTTTTTTGAAATTTTTTTTAAAGCATTGAAATTTAAAAATTATAAAAGTCCTATAATAATAATCTGTAATTTCAATCAATTAAAAACTCAATTTAAAAGATTTAATTTTAAAAGAAGGTATGAAATTTTAGATTTAAAAGTAATAGAAAATAAAAAATTAAACACAAAAACTATCTATATAATTGATATGAAAGTTGACCATTCAAAAATTTATATACAAAATTGTTTTGAAATTGCTTTTAAATTAATCAAAAGAGGTTTTAGCAACAAACTTCTTAATGGACCAATAAATAAAAAAAGAACACTTAATAAAAAATATTTAGGTGTAACTGAATATATTGCAGACAAATTTAATAAAAAAAAAATTGGAATGCTAATTTACAATAAAAATCTTTCGGTTTCTCCTTTAACTACTCACTTACCACTTAAACTAGTTTCTAAGAAGATTACAAAAAGATTAATTGAAGAAAAAGTAATAATCATTGACTCATTTTATAGAAAGAATTTTGGGTTCAAACCAAGTATAGGAGTAACTGGCTTAAATCCTCATTGCGAGAGTATTCTTAAATATAATGAAGATGATATAATCTTAAAACCAACAATACTTAATTTAAAAAAGAAAAGATTTAATATAAATGGTCCATTTGCTGCTGACACAATTTTCTTAAAACAAAATAGAATTAAGTTTGATGTAATATTGGGAATGTATCATGATCAAGTACTTACACCGGCAAAAACTCTATTTGAATATGATGCAACTAATATTACAATGGGATTACCTTTTTTAAGAGTATCACCAGATCATGGACCAAACGAAAAAATGTTTAAAAAAAATCAATCTAATCCAAAAAGTCTTATAAATTCTCTTATATTTTTAGATAGAAAGTGATTAAAGCAAAAAAAAGCCTCGGACAAAATTTTTTGATTGATAAAAATATAATAGAAAAAATTGCTAATATTATAGATATTAAAAATGAAGATATTCTTGAGGTTGGTCCAGGCACTGGAAATTTGACAGCTGCATTATTAAAAAGAAAACCAAAAAAAATTACAGTTATTGAAAAAGATAATAAGCTTGTTGAATTTCTTAATAAGCAATTTGATAATAAACTAAAAATTATAAATGAAGATATTCTTAAAGTTAAAGAGCATTTACTTAATAAAGATCCTTTAATAGTATATGGTAATTTACCGTACAATATTTCTACAGAAATTTTATGTAAATGGATTCTAAATTTAGATAACCAAAAAATCTGGTTTAAATATCTAGTTCTAATGTTTCAAAAAGAAGTTGCAGATAGAATAGTTTCAAATTTTAATTCAAGAGATTATGGTAGAATTTCTATCATAGCGAATTGGAGATTAAATATTGAGAAAATTTGCGATATTAAAGCTTCAAGTTTTTCTCCAAGACCAAAGGTTGATAGTAGTTTATTAATTTTTAAACCAAAAAAGGAATTCTTTAAATTAAAAGAAGCAAAAAATTTAGAAAAAATTACTAGAATATTTTTTATGCATAGAAGAAAAATGATAAAAAAACCATACAATCAAATATTCAACGGTAATAATGACTTATCAACAAAACTTAACATTAATCTAAATTTAAGGCCTCAAAATTTAGATTTTCAAACATATTATAATTTAACAAAAGAATATGAAGACTTATGAGGTTAATTTTTCTACATGACTTCTTATATATTCTGAGTCATAATCTTTGGACCCATTATAAACTTCAGCATTAATAAGATTTTGAATTTTAGAATAACAACTATCAAGATTGTCATTAATAACCACGTAATCATAATTAATCCAGTGTAATACATCTCGCTCAAATTGCTGCATTCTTTCTTCAGCAATAAGCTTATCTTTCATATCTCTGTTCGATAATCTTTCGAATAAAATTTTTCTACTTGGTGGTAAAATAAAAAAGGTTATTAGTTTATAGTCTAGACTCTTATTCTTAATTTGATCAGCACCTTGCCAATCAATATCAAATAAAACATTTTTACCTTTAT
>MDTB01163732.1_pt1 | contig 14547 bp, 7 predicted proteins | sample 811161 | NCBI WGS metagenome assembly MDTB01 (sample SAMN05326650, study PRJNA326480) | marine metagenome | isolation source: seawater | place: Mediterranean Sea | collected 2009
GAAGTGCTGGTCACAGCCATGAGACTGTTCAATGCCGAGTTTTTCCAGGTCTACGGACTTACCGAAACAACCGGCGGTGTCACCATGCTGGCACCGGATGAACATGATCCCGGTGGGGAACGTGCGGGCCTGTTACGCTCCTGCGGCAAGGTCATCGATAACCACGAAATCCGTATCGTCAATCCGGAGACTGGAGATAACATGCCCGAGTCTGAAGTGGGCGAGATCTGGATTCGTGGACCGCAGGTTATGAAGGGGTACTGGCGTAACCCGGAAGCGACCAGCGAAGCTATCGACGCTGACGGCTGGTTCAAGTCCGGTGATGCCGGTTACATGGTTGACGGATATGTTTATATCCATGACCGGGTAAAAGACATGATCATCTCCGGTGGAGAAAACATTTATCCCGCCGAAATTGAGAATGCACTGATGAAACACGAGGGAATTAGCGACGCAGCGGTCATTGGCGTTCCCAGCGAACGCTGGGGTGAAACCGTCAAAGCGATCATTACCCGAAGCGATGATTCGCTGAGCGAAGAGGACCTCATCAGTTTCTGCCGGCAGCAACTAGCCCACTACAAGTGCCCCACCTCTATTGACTGGATGGACGAAATACCGCGCAATCCTTCGGGCAAGATACTAAAGACCGAACTGCGCAAACCTTATTGGGAAGGTAAGGACCGGAACGTTTCCTGAACCAGGAAGGTTACCCGTGATTAACACACTGGCGGACATTACCCGCACACATCGCGCAGAGAGACCTGACGAAATCGCACTGCGGGTTCCTCACAAGCGCGACTGGACTTTCGCGCAACTTGATACTGACGCCTGCATTTGCGCAAACGCCCTGCGTAATGCGGGCATTAGTGAAGGTGGACGCATCGCCTTTCTCGCCAGGAATGAACCCGAGTTCTTTCTTTATCTATACGGCGGGGCCAAGCTGGGTGCTGTTTCTGTCGCGGTGAACTGGCGGCTGACACACCCGGAAATGGAATACATCCTCAATCACAGCGAAGCAGAAATTCTGCTGGTTGGTGAAGAATACCTCGGCCACCTCAAGCAGATGAACCTGAACCTGAATCAGGTTGTGGTACTGGGTGATTCGGACGACTCGGGCTACCCCACCTGGGATCAGTGGCTCAGTGGTCATGGTAGCGAGGACATTGTCGTCGACATCGACACTGAAGATACCTGTTTTCAGCTATACACATCAGGAACCACCGGCTTACCGAAGGGCGTTGAGACAACCCACGCGAATTTAATCACCATGATGAGCCAGGGTCAGAAAGCACGTTCATTCTCGACTACATCGATCAGCCTGGCCTGCATGCCTTTGTTTCACATATCAGGTAGTGCCTGGGTAGTCCTTAGCCAGTACAGTGGGTGCCGTAGCGTGTTGCTGCGGGACGTGGATCTTGACAATATTACGCGCGTTATTGAGACCGAGCGCGTCACCCACTGTATTTTTGTCCCTGCGATATTACAACGTTTTGCGACCGTCCCGGGTATCGAGGACATCGACTTCAGCAGTTTACAAATTGTGTGTTACGGCGCGTCGCCTGTCACCGAGGAAGTGCTGGTCACTGCGATGCGGCTTTTCAATGCCGATTTCTCCCAGGGTTATGGGCTCACCGAAACCACCGGTGGTGTCACCATGCTGTCGCCCGACGACCATGATCCCGGTGGTGAGCGCGCTGGCTTGCTGCGCTCTTGCGGCAACGCCATCGATAACCACGAAATTCGTATTGTTAATCCTGACACTGGTGAGGACATGCCCGGGTCTGAAGTCGGCGAGATCTGGATTCGGGGTCCCCAGGTCATGAAAGGTTACTGGCGTAACCCGGAAGCGACCAGCGAAGCCATCGACGCTGACGGATGGTTCAAATCCGGTGATGTCGGGTACATGATCGACCGCTACCTGTATATTCACGACCGGGTTAAAGACATGATTATCTCTGGTGGTGAAAACATATACCCCGCCGAGATCGAGAATGCGCTAATGAAACATCCCGAGATTGGCGATGCGGCCGTCGTCGGCGTTCCCAGTGAACGCTGGGGAGAAACCGTCAAAGCAATCATTACCAGAGGCGACGACACGCTGACTGAAGAGGGTGTAATCAGTTTCTGCCGGCAACAGCTGGCACACTACAAATGCCCCACCTCGGTAGACTGGATGAATGAAATACCACGTAACCCTTCGGGCAAACTACTAAAGGCAGCGTTGCGCAAACCCTATTGGGAAGGCAAGGACCGGAACGTTTCCTGAACTTGTGTTCTGACGAAGCGTCCCGCACTATTGCGGTGATTTTTGAAACGGGAATAAACAATGCTTCAACAAACTGATCGTTTGGCGCTCGCTGTCCCCAATGCAGATGAAGCTGCAGCAGGACTCAATTCGATTTTCGATAGTATTGTCGTCGACGACACCATTGATACCGATGCAAACGCACGACGCGTCACGCTCCAGTGGGGGCACGATCAACTGGAACTCTTTGAGCCCAAAGGACCAGGACCTGTGGCCGACTTTGTTGAAGGCCGAAAAATCGGCCTATTCGCCGGCGGGTTTGCACTTGATAACCCTGCTGCGGTAGCAGCCCGGATCGAGCAGGTGGGTATCAAGGTAACGCAACAGGGCGATCGATTTGTAGTTTATCCAGAGGACCTTCGCGGCACGGGTTTAATTCTGAGTCCGACAGCAAAGCGCGAAGAACGCGTCGGCCTCATGGATAGAATCTGGCAGATCACTTACACGGTGGCGGACCTGGATGAAAACGTCGCATTCTACAGTGACCTGTTCGGTGTCGAAGACAACCTGACCAATCTTTACACCAGTGCGGAGTGGGGTTACCACGCCGCCATCACCTGGTTCGAAGCAAAAAAAGGCGCACCCCTCGACAGCCTGGAGTACCTAGACCCGCACCAGCACGAGAAGGCTGCCGGACGGTTCCTTAAAAAAACTGACGGTAGAGGCGGTATTTACATGTCAACCGTGCACACGCCCGACCTGGAAGAAATCAAGGCACGGGTCGAAGCGACGGGTGGTGGCTGGGAAGGCGCACCCAAGGGCTCGCTGGGATTTATCCATCCCCGGCGCACCTATGGACTACTACTTGGAGTAACGTATTTCGACAGCATCGACGCTCGCCGTCCAACCCCGGAAGAGCCTGATGCCTGGGGCAACCATTAAGACACCTGGAAAAACCATGCAGTTCGAAGAATCGATCAATATTGAAGAAACAGTAGAAGAATATGGCCTAAAGGATCATATCGAGGAACTGGATGAAATTGGTCTGACTATCGTTCCTCAGTCAACGCTACGACTTGATGATGACTGGTTCGACGAGTTACGTGATGCGATTCTGCAAGTCGGCGAAGCAAGGACCGGAGTGCACTTCGATCTTGGTTCAGGCCCTGCTGATGATTTTGGTTCGCGGCCGGGTGAAATTGGGCACATCATTCTCTCGCACATGATCTTTGAAGGCCAGGCATTCGAGAAAGTCCTGACGCACCCGGTCAAGAAAGCCCTGATGACACATATGCTCGGGTCGGACCATCGACTCGCTGTCAGCGATGCCTGGATAAAATGGCAGACGCCGGATAACTGGGAAGGAGAATCAACAACGGGATTCCATGTAGATCAAAGCATGGTGCCACTACCCTGGAACTGGCGGGTTCCCCACATTGCCAATATGAACTGGGCACTAACGGACTACACAAGGGAAGATGGCGCACTGGCTTACGTCCCGGGCAGTCACAGGCTGGCGCGATTTCCAGAACCCGAAGAAGCGTTACCCTTGGCAGTACCCGCCGAAGCACCAAGAGGTTCGCTGATAATGTTTTCCGGCGCGCTCTGGCATGGCGCATATCGCAAGACCACACCGGGGCTGCGCGTCACCATGCTCGGTCAACACTGCCGATCCTATATGATGCCGTTCCAGGATTTCAAAGGCAGAATCTCAAACGAGATGATCGAGGCGAGCCAGGACCCCGATTATCTTCGCAGCCTGATGCGCGAAGATGAGAAACACCTTCGCGTTGATCCTTTTGAAGTACCAGGCACACCCGCCGCCAGGGCGTCTAGTAACTAAACCTCAGTCCAATGGTAAAACCACGACCCGCGTCCGGCGCAAAGTTCTTGATAAAAGAAGCGTGGTTACGGATTTCTTCATCAAGCAAATTGTTGCCCTTGGCGAACACCTTGAGCTCCGCATCGTTTCCTAGCGCCCAGTGATAGTCAGCATGAACCGAGACGGATGTATAACCTTCTGTGGCCAGTTCAAATTCACCCACACTATCCTGTTCCATAAAACGTGTTGCATGCAGGTGGACAGTCCAGTTATCACCGAATAGCTCAAACTCCATACCAACCTTTGCCGGCGGTATTCGCGGTACATTACCGCCATCATCAAAGTCTGCATGAACTACATCGCCAAACACTGACCAGTCCAGACCATAGTTATCCTGTTCAATCAGGTTAAATGCCAGCTTCGCTTCAAGACCACTGAACGTCGCATCATTAGCACGGTATTGTGCTATCAGCTGTTCATCGACTTCTTCACCCGTCAACTCCAGATAGATATAGTCTTTGATCATGTTGTGATAGGCACCGACTTCACCATTGAGCCTGTCTGAGGTGAATCGATAACCGAATTCGAGGTTGCTCGCGGTTTCATTGTCAAGGTCGGGCTTCCCGATTTCTAACAGTGAGGTAGCGGCATGGGGCACAAGACTCTCATCATCCTCCGGTCGTGCGCAGGAGGCGCTCGAAATGTTCGAAAACAGTTCTTCCATAGAGGGCGTTCGTTCAGACCTCGACAGACCGATTAACAGGTTGGAAGTTTCTGAAACATCGTACAGCACACTGCTACTGAGACTGACAGCACTCTCGCCAGATGCACAACGACCGTTATCAACGTCATTCCGGTCAAACCGCACACCTACTTCGACGCTCGTCTTATCACTTTGAAATTGTTCAACCACGAATAAACCGTAATTCGAAATGTCGGACTTCGGGATAAAGGCTTCTTCGCCAATCGCGCTGAATTCAGTCTCCGCAAATTGCAGGCCGTAAACACCAGTCGAGCTCCCTGAGTGAAAGGTAGTCTCTCTGCGGTTCAACACGAAGCGTCCCTCAACGCCGTCGTTTGAATACCGTGTACCCACTTCCTGTTCACCATCGGCAAAGATCTCCAACTCGTCATGCTGATAGTCAGTGTAGCCAATCGATCCACGAATACTCTGTACCCAACCCTGGTCGAATTCGATCATGCCACGCAGGTCGTAACGGGTTTTTTCCATATCGATGCGGACGAACTCCACATCTTCATGACCTTCTTCTTCATGACCATGCTCGTCTTCGTGCTCGTCCTCATCTTCGTCATGATGCTCTTCCTCATCTTCATCATGATGCTCTTCTTCATCGTCATGATGTTCCTCTTCCTCATGATGGGCGTGAGTACCGGGAGGAAGCCCATATTCATTCGTTATCCGGCTTGCAGAAAACCCGATGAAGCCGCGATCACCGACAAAAGAGAAGCCAACGCTGCCACCCGAGGCTTCGCCGTCGGAATTCGCGATATAACCGTTGGTATTTTCAACCTCCTCTTCCTCGTGCTCGTCTTCATGCTCGTCCTCATGTTCATCTTCATGCTCGTCTTCATCATGGTGGAACAACTCATCGAAGGCCTCCACAGCGACTTCATCAATCGCAAAGCCGTTGATGGATACGTCCTTGTTTTTTCGGGTATACCCGTCGACATGAAAAGCAAAACCATCTTTACCGGTATCAACTCGAAATACGGATTTGTTCTCATCGTTGTTGGTGTCACGAGTTTGTTCGAACGTAAACGTTGTCTTATCAGGCACCGATTCTGGAATACGAGAATCAATAACGTTCACAACACCGCCTACTGCACCACTTCCGTAGAGTAAGGTTGAAGGACCCCGAATCACTTCAATTCGTTCAGCCAGGATCGCTTCCACACCCTCGGCATGATCAGGGCTTTGGTTAGCTGCATCGGTCACACCAACGCCGTTCTGCAGAACACTAACCCTATTACCGGTTTGTCCACGAATCACCGGATGACCGATACCCGGACCAAAGGACGCAGATGAGATTCCTATCTCATCTTTCAATGTCTCCCCCAGGCTGTTAGCCACCTTATCAAGCAGTTCTTCGCCACCCAATACGGTGACAGGGAGGCCAGTTTCAGCTGCGGTTTTCTGAAAAGCTGCCGTAACCACGACCTCTTCAATTTCGTGACTGTGTTCTGCGTCCTTTCCAAGTGCTACAGGTGATGACGCAAGGAAAATCATGGGAATAAATTTTAGATACTGAACTGTGGGAGTCATGAGACCCTCCGAATAAATAAGCTGATAAAAACAGGCGCACAAGGCTGACCTGTAAAACAAAAGGTTTATCGATTAATCAGCTTATTGGAGGAGCTCGCGCATTGGCATGCGTAGTAATTCTGGTTCGAAGAACAACCGGCAGCGGCAACATCTTCCCGAAAGGCTGGAAAATCTGCCCGGAAAACGCGCTATCGATCAATCCCGAGTCGACGGATGCATTGATACAGAAGGTACAGTCGGTATGTACCTCCGTTGAAGAAGCTAGCTCGTGTGCTGCCTCAGATGTCTGTGCCACAAATAATGAACAGCAGAGCAACAATAGCGCTAGCACTGTCCGGATCGTTGTAGATTGATCTGTTTGTGTCATTGAACACATATCGGTCGACGTTGTTACTGAGACCGCAGTATCCAGAATTTTGTTCCGCGGTCAATCTTTGGCCGAAGTAACCACACTTTGCGAAGAGGAGAATCCCGGAATCAGGAGATTATTTTCGCGTGTTGGCAAAAGGGTCCAAACCGACCTAAACTTGTACTTTCGTGAAATGGCATCAGCCCATGAGACTAACGCTTCTACTATTCATTCTGCTCTGCACGAGTTGCAGCGGTCCCGCTCCACGCGATCATGCCGGTCCCGGGTTTTCATTTCTAAGTTCAATCAAGTTTGATCGAGCACGTGGGTTAGTTGGGAGCTCCGTGAGAGTTAGACTGACGGCTGATTGTAATGGGCCCTGGGAAATAAGAGACCTGCGTGTCCTTCGGGGCGAAGTTCCGCCCGGACTTTTTTTTAACGGCAAGGAATTCACCGGCATACCAAGACGGATTGGTAGCTGGCGCCTACATACGAGGGTGGAGGCCCCAACTTGTAATGGTGTCGTGTACCAGGATAAAGACGTTTATCTCACCTTTGACATTCAAGGCAATGCACCCAGGCGGGGGCTTTGATCAACGATACCCTTTAAAAGCCCTTGGTCGTGCCTGAACCCTTCTGAAGATTGACCCATTGACCAGCCTCGAAGTCACCGAAGCTTTCTCTATCACCTCCGGGCCACTGAACAATAACGTCGCTAATTCGGGTCTCGTCACCAAGACCGAAGTGCACCCGTGGATCGTTTGCAGAGAGGTAACTGCCTGCAGTATGCACTGAGCGATATACTTTTATCGACCCTATTACCCCTGAAACCATAGCACCATGCACATTGCTGCTCACTTCGTTTACCGCGGCGAAGCCCACCCATTGTCCCCGATTACTGACCTGGTTTATCAGCAGACTTACCGGGCCATCGCGATTAATGACCAACAAGTCCACCCCGCCATCATTGTTGATATCGCCAAATGCCAGGCCACGACTGGTATTTATCAACGGTTGTTCGGTCCCGCCTGGAGGGTCAACCAGTTCGAATCGCGTCCTCCCCTTCCATAGTGAATTCGGTTCTGCATAACCCACGTCAATATGCTCCTGATTCGATAGACTGATAGCACCGTTTGCTTCAAACAGATCCAGCTCGGAATCGTTATCGAAGTCCATCAATGCAACGCCAAATCGCGTATGGCGTTTACTGATATTCGCCAGCCCAACTGAAACCGTTGCATCTTCGAAATAAGAACCCGTATTACGGTAGAACGAATCACTCTCTCCACCAAGATTCACCACAAGAATGTCCGGATCACCATCGTTATCCTGATCGGAAGCAACAACGCCCATGCCTGCCTTGGCAATGCCGTGTTCATCTACTGCGCAACCCCAGAGCTGAGCTTCATCTTCGAAACGCAGACCTCCTCGATTAATCCAGAGCTGATTCATCATGGCATCGTTGGCAACAAAGATATCGAATAGTCCGTCGGCATTGACATCTGCCGTGACGACACCAAGTCCGTTGCCGAAAGCTGCACCGAGTCCCGCCTGATCAGAGACATCTGTAAAAGTTCCATCACCATTATTCCGATACAGTCGATCGGCTGCCGGAGCCCCGTAGTGGTTTGGTGAACAGTAGTCGGCAAGCGAAGTTTTCTGATTAAAACACTCTCGTTCTATATCCGGTTGCCAATCAACATAATTGACGACAAAGAGATCGAGGTCCCCATCCAAATCCAGATCATGGAATAACGCTGCCGTCCCCCAGCTTGCATCCGCCACTCCCGCCATCTCAGAGACGTCTTCGAACTCACCGGCGCCGTTGTTACGCAACAACACATTGGCGCCGAAATTAGTCACATAGAGATCAACATCGCCATCATTATCATAATCACCCGTCGTGACTCCCATTCCGTAGCCGGTATCTGCGGCACCGCCCGCGTCAGGGACACGCTCAAAAAGACCACCATCATTAAGAAATAGCTGGTTACCAGGTGAATTGTCAGTAGTTAGATTTCCACCCTGAACCAGATAGATATCCAGATCGCCGTCGTTGTCGAGATCAGCAATTGCACCACCACCACCCATGATTTCCGGAAACAGGTACTGTTCCGACTCGCCAGACTCGTACTCAAAGATCAGTCCGCGCTCTGCTGCCTGCTCCTGAAACCAAGGCTTTTGTGCCTCTGTAACGCCCTTCCTGGAGTCGCCCTTATCAACACACCCCGATAACAAAAGCACACTAATGAAGATAATCGATCTCATTTTAGTTTGATGTTCCCCGCATCGTCGCCAACCTGCTCCTGGCTGACTCAACTTGTCTTGGATGGGCACCCAATTGCTCTGCCTGCTCAAGCGCCGCTTGTGCCTCGTCGAAACGATCCGAAAACGCGAGCGCTGCAGCCAGGTTCAGATAACCGGGGGTATACGAAGGATCAACACGCACCGCACTTTGATAATGCGAGGCTGCCTGTTGCCAGCGTTTCAATGCCACTTCCACCTGCCCCGCATACATAAAGGACTCTCGCTTTCTGGGATCGAAATGAATCGCGGCCTGAAAGGCCTTCAATGCGGCCTCAGGTCTACCCATATCATTGAGAAGCAATCCCCTTTTGCTATGAAGCATCGCGAGCTCAGGCTCCAGCGTTAACGCATAGTCTACGTGCGTCAACGCAGTCTCAATATCGCCGCGCTGTCTATAAAAGTCAGCAATCCCGGTTCGATACGGGTAGTAGTCCGGATCCGATTCAATTGCCCTGCGTAGTATCCAGAACCCTCGATCCGTATCGCCATCATCGCGATAGGCAGTCGCAAGATTACTAATGATGACTCTGTTTTCCGGCTGTTGTTCTCTTAGAGATTCCAGAATACCCATGGCCTTTGCTGACTCCCCTCGCTGAATCAGCTGTTGGGCATGACCGGCACGGTGGATGAAACTAACCTCGAAACGTTGGCTGCTCTCATGCCAGGGATCCTCCCACTGCAGCTTCTGCAGTTTCCTGCCACGCGCAAGTGCAACCTGCGCTTTCTCGATTTGAGCAGATTCACGGTAGGCACGCGCAAGCAGCTGAAAAACGACAGGATGTTTGAATTCCAGTGATAGCGGCTCAAGCAATGCCACGGCGTCACCTGGCCGCCGCTGGTGCAATGCAACACGCGACTGACCAACAATGGCGACCGCACCGACACCCATCGACTCAGCTTCTATGAAGGCTTGCAGAGCCAGGGTCGGATTTCCCGCGTCCAGTAACCAGGTGCCTTTCCACATCCACGCGGGGCCATATTCAGCCTGGAGAGATATCGCGCGGTCCACTGCAATAAGGGCGAGTCGTTGTTCACCCTGGTCTGCGAGTATCAGCGACTGAAAATACGGCCACCTGGGATTATTCTGATCCAGGCTCTCGGCTTGTTGATAACTGGTAAGCGCCGCATCTGGGAATCCGTTAACCTCGTGTGCCATTCCCAGATCCCCACGCAGCATGGCGCTCGCTGGATCAGTTCGGGCCTTCTTAACAAGTGTTTCCAGGAGCTCGACGACCTCTACCGCAGCACGATCGAGCGTAACGACAACAGGTGGTGCAACGGCGACGACTGCTTCCTTTTCCATCGAACAGGAAGCTACCATCAGGGATACCATCAACACGAAGAGTCGACTGAAACTGTGTTTCGCACGGATGCTCATCTTAGTTCATGGTGTCTTAGTTCATGGTGATTGTAGCGAGTTCAGTATTCAGTGTGTCAGGAAACCGATGCTGGAACAATGCAGAAGCTACTCCTGATTGATGGTCAGTAACTGATCAGCATCGACCGCTGTCAACATGGTTGTTTCGCCATTGGGCCAGCGTACGGTGACATCGGCACGCGTAGCTGCGCCGAGTCCAAAATGTACCTCAAACGGATTATGCGATACGAAGTTGTTGGTACCACCCAGTTCGCGCACCTGCGAGCTATCGTTGGTTGTAACCGTTATATGCGCGCCAACACCAAACGCATTCATGCCAGTGGCGATTAGTCTGATCGCAAGATAGTGATTGCTGGTGTCTGTCTCGTTACGATAGAAGACCACGCCGTCGTTATTGATGTTCGAGATCACAATATCAATATCGCCGTCGCGTTCCGCATCGAAGCATGCGATGCCGCGTCCCTGGCCTTGATCGTCAAATCCTGACTCGGTGGAGCGTTCGTCGAATTGAATGCTGGACTCCCCTATATTACGAAACAGCCTTGCCCGGTCGGTGACATAATCCTTGTCAGGACGCTCCCGCCAACCATTAACATGGGCAAGATCGATGCGCGTGTCATTATCAAAGTCCGCCGCGCAGGCACCCCAACCCCATGATCCATCCGCGGTGGCTGAGTCATCCGTCACATCTGTGAACACGCCCTCCCCTTCATTGCGATACAGGCGGTTACCAAACAGCTCACCGTTGATGTCCAGGTTGTAGATGGAGGTAACAAACCAGTCCATATCACCATCGTTATCAAAGTCACCAATAGCGCTACCCATCCCCGCCTGATCGATGATGACATCCTGGTCCGTGATGTTGGAAAACGTACCATCACCATTGTTAAGCAACACCTGGCTGGTCTCAAAATCTGAGGCCATCAGCAGATCACCGTCACCATCAGCATCGATATCGCTGAAACTCATCGTAAAGCTCCAGTCGGTATCGGCTTCCAGCAGCCCTGATGCAACACCGGTTTCGATGCTGCGATTTTCAAAAGTGTAGTTACCATTGTTTCGCCATACTGTTTCCGTATCTTCTCCCGGTTGTCGCTTTGTCCCCCAATGGGTGACAAAAAGGTCAAGATAGCCATCGCCATCATAATCAAAGAAGGTTGAGGAAACCGCATTGCTCACGGTGATGCCCGAGTCAGCGGTGATATCGACAAAACTTGCCTCCACTTCGTTCAAGCGGTTTTCGAACAGGAAAACCAAATCGTCGATTGCACCGATAAACAGGTCAAGGTCACCGTCACCGTCGATATCGCCGAACGCCGGTCCACTCGCCCAGTTGACAATATCCAGACCAACGTCCGCTGCTACATCTATAAAGGTACCGTCGCCCTGGTTCTGGTAAAGGTGGTTGGGTTCCGAATCACCGCCGACGAAAAGCAGGTCGATATCGCCATCGCCGTCGACGTCCGACGCCGCGACGCCACCGCTTGAAAATGCGATATCTGATTCAGGTTCACCTCCGAATGCACGACGCAGACCCGCGTTGAGGTCGCGGGTAAAGATAATTTCAGCGGGACCCTCTTCGGGTGGAACAACTACAGGAGGTGGTTGTGCTGGAGACCCGCCGCCACCCCCGCCGCCGCAGCCAACGAGAAGAAAAGCGAATGTAAACAGGATAGGTCGCATCACAGGTAGGAATTACGTCGGTAGGCCCAACTCGACCAGTAAAGAAAATCGAAGACCGTAAAAGGTCCTTATCGGTAGCAAAAGTTGAGACGTAGCCCTCGCGGGCTACGTCTCAGGTTACAACTAAAACTGCGGATTCCAACGAATCTGCAGACCAAACTGCCGAGCCTCTGTAAGAGAACCGGTTGCACGACCATTACCGGAGGCGATTTCCGGTAGGTACTCAAACAAAGCGACATGATCCGTCGCATTCTGGACGTACAGTGTCACGCCCCACTGGTCATCAGGAGAAGTCCACGCGGCCCTCAGATCAAGGCGATTGTAAGAAGCCATTTTCTGTGATTCTACGTTTTCCACAAAAGGATAACGTTCACCGGTGTAGGTTAGCGTACCTAGCAGCTGCAAAGAGCCACCACCCAATGCATCGACCGGAGTCTCATAAATCAGCGTTGCCGCAGCTTTATGTTTGGGCTGCATGGGTAGTTCGCCGCCGCCATAGTTCTTTGGAAACTGATAGACAGACTGTTGTGGCTGACCCTCATTATCCACATAGTCCCAAACCGCGTATTGTGGGTTAGGGTCCCCTAGAACAATGGTTGAAAACTCACCAAGATCGGAACCCTGGAAGGCGTAAAAGCCACTCAGGCTAAACTTCTCGTTGAAGTAATAGCTGTACTCTATCTCAATACCATAGAGGGTGGTGTCATCGAGGTTGTCCGTGAACTCCACCAGCGGTGAATCGCGGTCAGGAGTTGGATTCGGATGGAACGTCGTCGCCGTATGCTGGTAATTTTTGAAGTCTTCGAAGAAGGCAGCAGCACGGACGTTCAGGCGTTGATCAAGAAACAGGCCTTTGACACCCAGCTCATAGTTGATAAGGGTCTCTTCCTCGATCGGCGGATTGAAGCCTGAAGCTGAGTTGAAACCACCTGCCCGGAAGCCCGTGGAAATCCGACCATAGTACATGGTGTTATCGTCTGGACGATGTTCAAGGCTGATGTTCCAGATAATGTCATCCCACGTTGGGTTTTGATCACTTGCCACATCAGTGGGCTTTGTTGTTGCATCCCAAATGATCACGATGTCGTCTGAGTTATCTGCGGTACCGGCGATATCATGAAACGTGGTCGCTTCCCAAAAGAAATCCTGCTCACGTCCTTTGGTATCTTCGGTATAGCGCAACCCGCCAGAGAGCAACCACTGCTCGTTGATGACATAGTCAGCACTGGCGAAAACAGCTTCGGTTGAAGACCAGGCTTCGGTATTGAAGTCGTTTAATATAATCCAGCCTTCTGGAATGCACCGGGTTCCGTAACCTGAGAAAGGATACCAGCCAGGATTGGCCTCAAGGGCCGCATCACAACTTGCGTAACCGGCCGCCTGAGCTCTGGATTCGTTATCTGCCGGAGTGACGTAGGTCGGCTGAAAGCCGAAATCCGTTTGAGATGTTTCCCAGTAGGTCGTGTTCTCGTAGTAATACGCTCCAAGAATAAAGTTAAATGGACCGTCGTAGTTAGAAAACAGCTGCAGCTCGTGAGACTTGTTGTCGTTTTCATAAGGCGCGTAATGCCTGATGTCTCTGAAAGGCACGCCACCATCTGCAGATAGCGTTGAGTCAGCCGCACTGCCAACACGATTACTGTAATCGCTGTCTTTCCAGCTATCCTGGACGACTCCGCTAATGCCTCCGGTATAGCGTACAGTCAACGTATCGGTGACGTCGAAACTGGCATTCATGGTCCAGCTATCACGCAGCGCACGTCCGCCTCCTGGGCGATTCACAGAGATCTCGTTTTTAAGGTTTTTACATTTATTCGCGAACTCAATGGGATCACAGTCTTCGACGGCAGGATTATTGTCCGCTGCCAGGTACCAAGGGTTTTGCGGGTCTGCCGCAGAACCAGTGCAATCAAATGGCTGACCATTGATCACGCCGGGGTAGTCGCCCTCCTGAACACCGCTAAAAGCATTTGCGGACCTATTACCTTGTTGCTCCAACCAAAAACAATTAAAGGGCTGGTTGCGGTTTGGCTGGAACAACAGGACGTCCGTTCTGCCAATTCCCGTATCTTCAGTTCGTGCGTAGCGCACATTGATGTCGATACGATCGGTCTCTAAACGAAGTTGCGGCGCAAAACTGGTTTCGTCTGGTGCGTCGTAGTCACCACCAAGACCGCGATTCTTCTGCGCGCCGTCACCCTCGTAATAACCACCGGTTATACGAAAGCTTAAATGCTCAGTGATCGGACCACCAACCGCAAGGTTGTACCGTTGTGTAAACTGATCTGTGAATTCTGTCAGGACCTTAACATCCCAATCAGCAGAAGGCTTTGTGGTGACATAACTGATCGAACCAGCTATGGAATTACGACCGTTCAAAGTACCCTGAGGACCGCGACCAACTTCAAGACGTTCAACGTCAAACAAATTAGGTGCGATGCCTGACGTGGTATGCGAATAAACGCCGTCTACATAAGTA
>MDTB01088973.1_pt1 | contig 14546 bp, 13 predicted proteins | sample 811161 | NCBI WGS metagenome assembly MDTB01 (sample SAMN05326650, study PRJNA326480) | marine metagenome | isolation source: seawater | place: Mediterranean Sea | collected 2009
AATATTTCTCTTTTCAATTTAAGCAATAATTTAATCTTCTTAAGTTGAGAGCATGCCAAAGACGCTTGTAAATTAGAGGGCATATATTTGAAGGAAAATTCTTCATTAAATAAATCTTTACTATTTGGAAATCTTCCATGGTCTCTTAACATTTTACAATATTTAAATACTTTTTTATTATCTAACAATAAAGCTCCACCCTCCCCAGTAGTTAACGTTTTTGTTCTATGAAAACTAAATACTGAAGCATTACCAAAACTTCCTGATTTTTTTTTATTAAATAAACTGCCTAAACTCTCAGCTGCATCTTCTAAAAGTAGAATTTTATTTTTTCTACAAAAGACAGTTAATTCTTTATAATTTGGCATATTTCCATATACATTAACCGAAATAATCACTTTCGTTTTGTTTGTTACAACTTTTTTAAGTTTTTTTACAGAAATACAAAAATTACTCTCCTCAATATCACAGAACTTAATTTTTGCTTTTGTTTGAAATACCGGAGATACACTTGCAATCCATGTTGACTCAGGAACAATAACTTCATCACTCTCTTTGAGTTTTAAAGAATGAAGATATAAATGAATTGCAGATGTGCAATTGGGTGTTAAAAGACAAAATTTTCTTCCACAGTATTTTGCAAAATCTTTCTCAAACTTTTCAACATAATAATATGGTTTGTTATACCAACTTGATAGTTTCATGACTTTATTAACATATTCCCTGTCTATTTTTGAAATATGTGGACCAAAAGTTGAAAATCTTAAATTCATATTTATAATTTTAAATCAAATTATATACTGTAATTCATTTTACTTTAAAAATTAATGTTTTTGGATGATTGATTCTGTCTTTAAATTTAAAATTTTCTTGAGGGTAAGATGTGTATTTTCCTCTAATTTTATTTAAAAAGAGGCTTTTAAAAATCAGGTTATAATTATCTAAATTCTTTTTTATGTCTCTTATTGAAAAAAATGTATTTGGAATTTCTTTATTATAAAATCTTTGTTTTGTTAGGTAGGTTTTATTTAATCCACAAGGTACATTATTAAGTATGATAAATTTATGTTTTTTTTTATTAAGTTTATTTAAGAAGTTTTTCCAATCTTTTAAATACTGGAGAGAATCGCTAATGTGTACATAATCATATTTTTTATTAAATTTAAAATTTTTATAAAATTCAATTGTAATATTTTTCTTATTAAATTTTTTCAATTTGAAGAAATTAACTAAATTTTCTACCTCAACAGAGTCGATTATAACTTTTGTTTTCAATTGAGTTTTAGAGATTAAGAAAAATATTTCTTGGCTACCACCACCAAGGTCAGAAATTTTGATTTCTTTCTTTTTATCATTTATTAATAAAAAAGGAAGTGGACTAGATGTAATAAATTGATCTAAATAATCATTATTTCCTTTGACTTTAAAATTTTTTTTTAATCGAGATGAGATTATCGATAACCATTCTTTTGAATTAAAAGCATTTTCTGCTCTCCCTTTAAAATAATCTTTCTTTACTTTTTTCCAAACTATCATAATAAATATGAACTAATTGAATATTCATAAAAGTAAATGAAAAAAAAAATTATTTCTAAAAGAAAGTTCCAAAAGTTAAATTTCTTCCACGTTAATAAAATGATAAAGGACAAAAATTTAACTAACAATGCTTTAAAAATTTTTGTTGAAGCAGACAAAAAATATAGATGGCTTCATCAATATACATGGATGGGTGAGCCAATATTAAATATACCACAAGACATTCTAGCCACACAAGAAATTATATATAAGACGAAACCAGATTACATTATAGAAACAGGTGTAGCCTGGGGAGGGGGAATTCTTTTTTTGGCAAGTATGTTAAAAATTTTTGGTGGTAAAAAAGTAATTGGAATAGATACATTTTTACCAAAAAATGTAAAAAAAGCAGTTAGTAAAGATAAAAATCTATCTAAATTTATAAAATTGTTAAAAGGTGATAGCACAGAACCCAAAATAATTAATACTATCAAAAAAATTACAAAAAATTCTAAAAAAATTTTAGTCATTCTTGACTCTCACCACACACATAAACATGTTCTTGAAGAATTAAATATTTACTCAAAATTTGTTAAAAAAAATAATTATATAATTTGTGGTGACACAGTTGTTGAATTTATACCTGAACAGAAACATCGTCCAAGAGAATGGGGCCCAGGAAATAATCCTTACACAGCACTAAAGGATTTTTTAAAAAAAAATAAAAGATTCGTCGTTGATAAAAACGTATCAAATAAGCTTTTGTTTACAAATCACCCTCATGGATATTTGTATGCAAAATATTAATAAGCTAAAAATATTAAGTTTTCACAATAGTTTAGAATGTAGTGTAGTTTATTTTGAAAATGGTGTTTTAAAAGAGGCAATTTCAGAAGAGAGATTTACTAGAATTAAAAATTTCAGAGGATTACCACTCAAGTCTATAAAATATATTTTTAATAAATATAAGATAAATTTTAAAGATATAGATTATATTTTAACGGGAATTATAGATAGCATAAGACCAAATCATCAAATAAAAAATAAATTTGAAAAAAAATTAAATTCAATTCTGACAGGAAATAAATCAGTAAAATTTAAAAAAAAATTTTATGAAAGAATCAATTCTGAAATTAAATGGAACAAAAAATATTTAGGTGAAATTGTAAAATATTCTAAGAAAAAAAAATTCTTTAAAAAACTATTTTTTATAGATCATCATAAATCACATGCAGCCTCAGCATATTTTTGTAGCCCATTTAATAATGCCAATATTTTTACTTTTGATGGCAAGGGTGGTTTTAAATCATCAACATTTTTTGAGGCAGAAAATGAGAAATTTGTAGAAAAGGATTTTAATACTACATTTGAAAGCTTAGGATATTTTTATGGAAATATAACTAAAGCACTGGGTTTTAAAGCTGAAAGACATGAAGGCAAAATAACAGGACTTGCTGCCTACGGAAAAAAAACAAGTATTATAAAATACTTTAAAAGCTTTATAAAATTTAAAGATGGTAGAATTAATATTACTTTGGGTGAGGACTATATGCCGTGGTTTTGTTCTGAGAAACATTTGCCAAAATTTTATAAAAAAATTGCACAATACTCAAAAGCAGATGTAGCATTTGGCGCACAATATATTTTAGAGAATATAATTTTAAGATATATCAAATCTAAAATAAGAAGAAAAAAAAATGTGAATGTTTGTTTAGCTGGTGGGGTATTTGCAAATGTAAAATTAAATCAAAAAATTATGGAATTAAATAATGTAAAAAATGTTTTTATACAACCAGCAATGTCAGATTCTGGTTTATCAATTGGCTCAATTTATGCTTTCTTAAATGAAAAGTTTTCCATAAAACCTAAATATTTAAATGATGTTTATCTAGGCTCTGGTTTAAAATCTAATTTAGAAATCGAAAAAAAATTTAGATCAAAAGGTCTAAATTATTATTTAAGTAAAAATATTGAAGATGAATTAATTAGAGAATTCAAAAACAAAAGAATAGTAGGTTTTTTTAATGGTAGAATGGAATTTGGTCCAAGAGCACTCTGTAATCGCAGTATTTTATATCACTGCAAAGATAAATCTATAAATCAGTGGATAAATGACAAACTGCAAAGAACAGAATTTATGCCATTCGCACCAGTCACAATTGAAGAATTAGCGTCAAGATGTTTTAAAAATTGGAAGAATTTTCACAAATGTTCTGAATTTATGACAATGACTTACAATTGCACAAATGAATTTAAAAAAAAATGTCCTGCTGCTGTACATGTTGATGGTACTGCAAGACCTCAAATTATAACAAAAAAAAATAATAAATTTATGTATAATATTTTAAAAAGATATTTTAAAAAAACAGGAGAACTAGCTTTAATAAATACCTCTTTTAACAAGCACGAGGAACCAATAGTAGAAAGTTTAGAGGATGCTATTTCTGCACTGAAGCAAAAAGTGGTTGACACTTTAATTGTTAATAAATTTATTTGTAATATATAAATCTATTTAACACTTACTGTATGCTGTCTATCCTTATTATGATGTGACTGTACTATATTTAAATTAAAAAACCATCTACCGTTAGAATTTTTGTTATCCAATTTACGCTCAATTTTAATTGGATCAACACCATGAATCATACCTGGAAAAAATAAAACTAAATCTGTTTTTTTTATTTCTTTATCTATATTGATTTTTTGAGCATTATCATTTTCAACAAAAAAACCACCTTCGTTATAATCAATCCCAAATTCAGTTGCATATATTCCAAAATTCATAATGCTCATATTAATTGGATCATAATGTTTACTAATTAGGCCTGTCCCCACTGGATAATTTATAACATGCACTCTCTCTACTACTCCATCAGATGGTATATTATTAGTTAATTCTTCCTCTTTAAGTCCATTTATGATCTTAAGAGGCTTGTAAATTTTGTAAAGTTTTTCAAATATTCCAGTTTCATCTTTGTTCCATCCAAAAAAATAAAATGATTTATCGACAGTATTATAGCCTTCATTACTCAAGTTATTTGAAATATAAAATCCATTTTTAATACCATTAATAATTTTAGGTGAAATTTGCTTAGTTAAACTTTTTGATCTATTTAATAAATTTATTTTTTCATCTAGAAATTTTGCATCGATCGAGTTCTTTAATAATATTATTGTTCCATTTGATATACTATCTAATATATTTAAAACAAAACTTTCATTTTGGAGTTGTATAATAAATTTGGTGTATTCAAAACTTTGTAAATTATTAAAAGTTCTCTTAAAATCACCATTCTTAATTAAATTGACCTTATTAATTATTTTTTCCATCTATGACAAATTATTAACTATTTGTACTATTTTTTTTTTAACTCTGTATTCAAGGAAAGGATAGCAAGGTAAAGACAATATTTCTTTTGCATATCTTTCGGTTAATTTTAAATCTTTATTTGCGTATTTTTTGTATGCTTTTTGTTTATGTATTGGTGTAGGGTAGTGAATTCCTGGATTAATATTATTAGCTCTCAGTTTTTTTTTTAATAGATCTCTTTTATTATTTAAGACCCTAATCACAAAAAGATGAAAGCTATGTTTTGTAAAATTAGCTATTTTGGGCAAAACTATATTCTTATTTTTGATATTTGATAAATAAAAGTTTGCATTTAATATTCTTTTATTAATTAACATATCAATTTTTTTTATTTTTACATTCAAGATACCAGCCTGAATCTCATCCAATCTATTATTAATACCATGAATAGATGAGAAATTTTTTTGTCTCCAGCCATATTCTCTTAAGAGTTTTAGTTTTTGATATATTTTTTTATTATTAGTTGTGAGGATCCCTCCATCTCCAATACATCCTAGATTTTTTGTCGGGTACAAACTGAAACATCCTATGTCTCCGACAGAACCTACTTTTTTTCCATAAATTTCTGATCCGTGAGCTTGAGAACAATCTTCGATAATAAAAATTTTTTTTTTTAGATTCTTTTTAATCAACTCTATATTTACTGGGTAGCCATAAATATGAACTAAAATTATTGCTTTTGTTCTTTTATTGATTTTTTTTTTTACTTTATTTATATCTATATTGAAGCTGTCGTCGATATCTACAAAAATAGGTTTTGCTCCCACCTCAACGATTGATGCGACTGTCGCAACTGCAGTATGGGAAGTTGTAATTATTTCATCTCCTTTCTTAATTTTAAGACACTTTAATGCCAAGATCAAAGCATCTGTTCCACTTGAAACACCACAGGCATATCTAGATTTAATATAAGCTGAAAAATTATTTTCAAAATCTTCAACTTCTTTACCTAAAATATACTGATTACTATTTATGACTTTATTTATTTTATTAATTATTTTATCTTTAAAGAAATTATTTTCTTTTATTGGATTTGCAAAATTTATCATATTATTTTTGTTGAATATTTCTTATCAAATACTTTGTTTGATAAATGACTTATCCATTTGATTTTTCTTTTTTTCTCTTTGTTCATTATTTCCTTATAATGATTCCATGCAAACAAAATACAATATTTTGGATCTATTTTTCTTATTTTTTTATGATCTAAAATTTTTATTTTTTTCCCCGGGCTAAATTTATTAATTTTAGTTTTTGAGTTATCAAATATTCCTTTAATTAATTTTTTATTTATTTTACAAAAATGCAAAATCGTTGAACTTTTGGATGTTGCACCATACCCATATACTTTAACATTCTGACTACTGAGTTTTTTTAATTTATTAAAAAAATTATATTTAAGATTATTAATTTTTTTTTTAAATCTGTATAATGATTTTATATTATCGATTAATAATTTTTTTTCATTTTTTAATATCGATAAAAGTCTTTTTGATTTTTTAATATTTTTATTATTTGTAATATAGTATCTCATTGATCCACCGTGTGTATCTAATCTTTTTGCATCTACCAAAACTAGTCCATGGTCTTTTGCAATTTTTTGAACAGAGCTTGCTGAAAAATAATATATGTGTTCATCATAAATCTGATCATATGATCCCTTTTTCAATATTTCTCCTAAATATGGATCCTCAAAAATAAAATACCCTTTTATTTTCAACATTTGCTTAATAGATAAAAAAATTTCATTTAAAGTTTTTATATGGCAAATCACATTAGCTGAATAAATACAGTCAAACTTATTTTTGAGTTTAAATTTTTTTAAAGTTTTTATATTCAAAAATTCATTTATTACTTTAATTCCACTTTTTTTTGCTATATCTGCTACATTCTTTGCAGGTTCAATGCCCAAATGATCTTGTTTTTTAAAGTGTTTTAAAAAAATCCCATCGTTACAACCAATTTCAGAAATACTAATTTTTTTTCTATGAAATTTTTTTTTTATTTCAAAAGCAGTTTTCTTAAAGTGCTGATCCATACTTTTTGATGTTGATGATAAAAAAGCATAATCATCATTAAATAGCTTTTTGGGACTTGGTGCATTAGCTAATTGGGCCAATGAATATTTTTTGTTATATGAAAGACTCATATTAAAGTAGCTAACTTTTTCATTTTTATTTTTATGAAACTTATTTGCGATAGGCATCCGTCCAAAATTTATAATTATTGGTATTTTTTTGCCTGTTAAGAAGCATTTGGAATATTTAATCATTCATATTATCTCTTGTTATTTTTTCTAAGTAAGTCCCATACTTATTCTTATATTTAGTTGTTAGTTTCATAAGTTTAGTTGTACTAATATATCCCATTCTCCATGCTACCTCCTCTGGTGACCCAATCATTAGATTTTGACGCTCCTCGTAACTTTGAATAAAATTAGAAGCTGAAACTAAATCATTAAATGATCCCATATCTAACCAAGCTATACCTCTTTTCATGATCTGGTGTTGAAAATTATTTTTATTTATATATTTTTTTAATAAGTCAACTATTTCTAGCTCATTTCTTTTAGATTTTTTTAATTTCTTTGCATAAAATGATACATTTTTGTCAAAAATATATAGCCCAGGAATTACCATATTACTTTTTGGTTTTTTTGGTTTTTCTTCAATATTAATTTTTTTCTTTAAATTTACTACAGCATAATCTTGAGGATTTGACACATTATAACAAAAAAATGTGCAGCCATTTACATTCATATTAATACTATTTTTAATTTGCTCAGGAAAATTTTGTCCAAAGAAAAAATTATCTCCTAATATTAGTACAACTCTTTTATTTTTAATTTGTTTTTCAGCTAATATAAAACATTCAGGTATTCCATTTGGTTTTTGTTGAGAGACATAATCGATATTGATGCCTAATCTAGCTCCATTTCCAAGTAAATTTTTAAAGTTACTAATAGAACTTCTACCTGAAACTATAATAATTTTTTTGATACCAGCCAGCATTAACACACTTAATGGATAGTAAATCATTGGTTTATTATAAACAGGTAATAAATGTTTATTAATTGTATGCGTAAGGGGTCTTAATCTTGTGCCTTGACCTCCAGCTAAAATAATACCAATATTTTCAGACATACTTTTGATAACTAATTAATAATATTAAGGTTAAAATTATTATATAATATAGCTAAATCCGTCAAGGAATGAAAATCAATAGCGTTGTATGATTGAATTTTTAATATATGATAATTTTCTATTATTGGACAATTTAAATAAAAATAAAATCAAAAATGAGAAAAGAACTTCAAATAATAATTTGGTTTTATAATTTTTTTATAAAAAATAATAAACTTGATTTCAGTCTATTTGTAGTAATTGCAATTTTTATATCTTTTATCGAGGTGTTGAGCATTGCATCAGTCATACCATTCTTAGAAGTAATATTATCCGATAAAATGATTAATAATAATAAAGTAATTTCTTTTATTACAGAAAATTTGAATATTTCTTCAAGAAAGGAACAAGTATTTTTTTTAATGATTATTTTTTTGTCTTTATTATTTTTATCCTCTTTAGCAAAAATTTTACATATTATATTTGTAAACCAAATACAACGTAAAGTAGGTTCATCTCTAAGTAATTTAATGTATGATTCAATTGTTCATAATGATTATATTTCAATAACTCAAAAAAATTCAAGCGAGTTTTTAAGTATTATTACAGAAAAAGCAGAGTTAACTAAGCAATCAATATTTAATTTATTAAATATTATTTCATCATTTATTTTATTAATCGCTCTTTTAACTTTTATTTTATTTATTACACCAAATGTATCCTTGCAAGGATTTCTTCTAGTAATATTTATTTTTGTGATAATAATTTTTCTTACCAAGAAAATTTTATCAAAACAAAGTTTAAATCATTCTAGATCTATTTTTGAGAGATTTAAAATTGTTAATGAAACTTATGGTATTATAAGGGAAATAATAATTGATAATAGTCAAACATTTTTTAAAAAGAAATATAAAAAATCTGATGACAAATTTAGAAAATCTCAATTTCTGATTGGCATTATCTCGAGCATACCAAAATTTATAATTGAATATGTGTTGATATTAGTAATATTTTTATTTGTCTTTAAGTTGCTTTTTTTTTATAATTATAGTTCTTCATATGTATTGCCAATTGTAACCTCCTTTGCATTCGTTGCTTATAGATCTATGCCATTATTAAACAATATATACTCAAGTTTTGCACAAATTTCTGGTTATAAAGAATCAGTTTTAGAGGGAATAAGCCTATTGGAAGAAATCAATACTTCTAAAAAAAAGACTGATTATAAAAGTGAAAATTTTAATCTTTTAGAATTTAGATCTATGTTAAAACTCCACAATATAAGTTTTGCATATCCAAACAAAAAAGAAACCATACTTAGCAATATTAATTTATCTTTTCAAAAAGGTAAAATATATGGAATAAAAGGTTCTTCTGGTACTGGAAAGAGCACACTATTAAATATCATTTCAGGTTTAATAAAACCTAATAAAGGAGAATTATATGTTGATGATACGATAATTGAAAAAGAAAAAATTAATTTTTGGAGAAAAAAAGTTTCACTTGTATCTCAATCAAATTTTTTTATGGATGAGACTATCTTTGAAAACTTAACTATTTCTTCACAAGTCAAAGACGCTGAAAAATTAAAGTATTTAGTTGAAAAGGCCATAAAAAATTCGGTTTTAGATGAATTTATTGAAAAATTACCAGAGGGTATACATACTAAGATAGGTGACAATGCTATTAGAATTTCGGGGGGTCAAAAACAACGTTTAGCAATGGCAAGAGCATTATGCAAAAACCCCGAATGTTTGTTATTGGATGAAAGCACCAGTGGCCTAGATACCGAAAATGAAAAAATTTTAATTTCAAATTTAAAGAAAATAAATTCTAATATGCTAATTATATTAGTTAGTCACAAAAAACAAACTCTAGACTTTTGTGATATTGTAATTGATTTAGATAATTTACATTAATGCAATACGCTCCAATAGTTTTGTTTGTTTATAGAAGACTTGGTCATCTTAAATTGACAATAAATTCTTTGAAGAAAAATAAGGAATCAAAAAAAAGTAATTTAATAATATTTTCCGATGGTTCAAAAAATAAATATGATTATAACAGTGTAATTAAAGTACGTAAATATATAAATAATATAAACGGCTTTAAAAATCTAAAGATTATTTTTAGAAAAAAAAATTTTGGTTTAGCTAACAACTTGTTTAAAGGGATTAACCAAGTTTTTAAAAGAAACGATAAAGCTATTGTTCTAGAGGATGATATTATGGTTTCTCCAACTTTTTTAAAATATATGAATCTGAACTTAAAAAAATATGAAAAAAATTTAAATGTGGCTTCAATTCATGGTTATTGTTATCCAGTCAAATTTAAAAATGGTCCAGAAAATTTTTTTTTCTTAAAAGGTGCAGACTGTTGGGGATGGGCGACTTGGAGGAGAGCATGGAAAAAATATGACAATAATGCAAATAATTTGATTAAAATTATCAATAATAAAAAAAATCAAAGAGATTTTGATTTTAATTTTAGTTATCCATACTTTGACATGTTAAAGCTTACTTCAAAAAAAAATCATTCTTGGGCAATCAAATGGTATGCTTCCGCATTTGTTAATGATATGTTTACGTTATATCCCAAAAAATCTTTCGTCACAAATACTGGAAATGATGGCTCGGGAACAAATTCATTATTTCAAAAAATGTACAATACTAAAAATCTTAATAAAACAACTAAATTTGATAAAATTAAAGTAGAAGATAATGTAGAGGCAAGATTTCTTTTTGAAAAATTTTTTAATAAGATTTATCAAAAAAAAAATTTATTTGAAAAATTAATTGGACTTTACAAAAAATGAAAAAAATTATTTTGACAGGAGGTTCTGGTTTTATTGGAAGAAATCTAGTTTTAAGACTTTTAAAAGAAGGAAATTTTATAATAAATATTGATAAACTTACATACGCATCAAAAAACAGAATTTTTGATATTAAGGATAAAAATTATGTTTTTTTTAAAAAAGACATAAATGATAAACAGTTTATAAAAAATATCTTTAAAAAATTTAAGCCAGATCTTTTGATAAATGTTGCTGCAGAAAGTCATGTAGATAATTCAATTTTTGGTTCAAAAGAATTTATTAAGTCAAATATTTTAGGCACATCCAATCTTTTAGATTGTACAAAAGAGTATTTAAAAAAAAATAAAAGTAAAAAAAAAAATTTATTTTTTTTCAAATCTCTACTGATGAGGTTTATGGTGATATAAAAGTTGGATATAAATCAAAAGAGAGTGACATTTTAAATCCTAGCTCACCTTATTCATCTTCAAAAGCCTCAGCTGATTTGTTGGTTACATCATGGAGCAGGACATATGGAATTAAGTACATAATTTCAAGAAGCTGTAATAATTATGGTCCCTTTCAACATAGTGAAAAGTTGATACCTGTAGTTATAAATTCAATTTTAAAACGCAAAAAAATTCCTATTTATGGAAAAGGTAACCAAAAAAGGGAATGGATTTATGTTGAGGACAATGTTGATGCAATAGTTGAAATTATAAGAAACGGAAAGAAAAACTCCATATATAATATTGGATCAAATCAACATAAAATGAACCTAAGTTTAGTAAAACAAATTTGTGCTATTTACGATGAAATTACAAAAAATCAAAAAAAATCGGACTCATTAATTTCTTTTGTTAATGACAGATTGGGCCATGATAAAAGATATGCCTTAAATACTAAAAAAATCAAAAAAGAACTAAACTGGGAAACTAAAACAAAATTTTTAGTAGGGTTAAAAAAAACAATATCATGGTATCTAAAGAACAAAAATTTTTGAATTTAAATTAATGTTAAAAAAAATCGTAAGTAAATTTTTTAGAAAAAAAATTGGCTTTTTTGGAAATTATAAATCATTTAGTGATGCTCTAAAAAAGTGTGAAGGGTACCATAATTATAATTTGATTAAACATATCTACAATCAAAATATCCTTGCAATTAAAAAAAATAAATATGAGCAGGATGGTGTTATTTATGATAGTCCAATTATCAATAAATTTATATTAAATTTCTTTCTTAAAAATATAATTGAGAATAAAAATTTTAATCCAAATCAAAAAATAAAAATTTTAGACTACGGGGGAAGTTTTGGGAATCTCTATTACGCATTAAGAAATTTTATACATTTAAATTTTGAATGGGATATAATTGAGCAAAAAAGAAAAGTAGATTTAGCAAAAAACAATAAATATTTAGAAGCAATTAATTTTAAACATAATTTAGGAAGATATAAAAAGTACGATTTAATAATTTTTAATACTTCTTATCAATATTTACGTGATCCATTCCTTAACTTTAATAAATTGAGAACAAGAAGTGATAGCTTCATATTTACAAACATAATATTAAATAATTCAAAAAAAAATTATATAAAAATTGAACATCCAGATCCCAAAGTTTATGATTATAAATACCCGTGCTGGTTTTTTTCAAAACAATTTTTACTTAACAACCTGTTTAAGGAGTTTAAAATTATCAAAAATAAAATTCAAAATCCTCCTTATCCTCTTTTAAGACATGAAAATTATTACAACATTTTACTTAAAAAATGACTTACTTTTGTACTTATTTTGATAAAAATTTTTTATCACGTGGGTTAGCCATGATGGAATCTTTGCATAAGTATAATAAAAAAATTATTTTTTACGTATTAGTTATTGACCACCAAACGCAAAAAAAATTAAATATTTTAAAAAAGAAATATATTAAAGTATTAACGTTAGAAAAATTATATAAGATATATCCTGAAATAAAAAATCAAAAAAATAAAAGAGAATTAAATGAATTTTGTTTTTTATTAACCCCCTACCTTGTTGAGTATTGTTTAAAAATTCTAAATTTAAAAAGGATATTTTATACAGATGCAGACTTATTCTTTTTTGATGGGTGTGATAAAATTATAAAAAAACTCGACAAATTCTCAATAATTTCCTCAGTTCATAACTTTAATAAAAATAATAAATTTCAAGAATTAATAAATGGAAAGTTTAATGTAGGCTTCTTAGGTTTCAAAAAAAATAAGATAAGTTTAAAATGTTTAAATTTATGGAAAAAACAATGTTTCTTCTCAACAACAACTCACAAATCTTTTGAAACAATTATAAAAGGAGATCAACTTTATTTAAACGAATGGCCACAAAGATATAAAAATAATTTTTATCCCATAACTAATAAATTTTTCAATATTGGTGCTTGGAATATAAATGATTTTAAATTTTCAATAAAAAATAAAATTATACTTTCTAATAACAGGAAGATCTTAATGGTACATGCAAATTTTATTGAATTTGAAAGTGATCACAAAATTGTAATTATCGATAACGTAAATTTCGATATTTTAAATAAAATTATTTGTGAAAACTACATTAATACATCAAAGGAAATTGGTATTAAATTTATTAATATCTCAAAAATAAATTTAAAAAAAAAAAATAATTAATTCTATTTATAAGTTATTTTAAATTTATGGTTAAATAAACTTATAATATAATAAGCAATTAAATAATTCCAAATATCATCTAAGTAATTATAAACTAAATTTAATAACATAAAATTAATCAGGATCAAAATATTTATAAAATTATTACTTTCTTTTTCAAATTTACTAAATTTTAAAATAATGTTTTTTAGAAAGAAGTAAGAAATTAAAATGACTATTAGTATATTAAAATTATTTAACATATACAGAAACGAACTTTCATAGTATCTTTTTTTTTTATTTTTAATTTTTTTAAATATCAAACCTTCTTTTTTTGTTATACTCCATTCTTCGAATTTCATTTTTAAACTATTTCTACTAGATTTTAACAGGTGAGCATGAGAATCTTTTGAATTCGAAAGGTCTAGTTTATCGTTCAAGTAATTAAAAGACTCTAATTTTACTAAAAAAGCAGAATTTAAATTTATATTTACAGTTTTATTTATCAATTGAATTGATGAAAACATAAATATTGGTGTAATTATTAAATATATAAGTAATTTTTTTCTTTTTTCTTTATAAAAAAAAAATACAAAAGTTATAATAATAAGAATATTTAAAGTTGTTACTACGTATGCTCCTCTACTAAATGATAAAAATAATACAATTAGGTTTAATTGATTAATAATTAATATTTTCTTTTCCCATTTTATAAAAAATAAGTAGTAAGTACTAATTAAAAACGAATAAATAAATATTTGATGATCTTCATTACGTGTTGATGGCATGTATCTATATGCAAAATATATAAATTGATTACCCCACATGCCTAATTTATCAATATTCTCACCCCCATGTAACCATCCATAAGCCCCAATTATTAAAAATACTAAAGATAAATAAATTATACTTTGGAAAAATAATTTATTTTGAAAATGATTTGTACAATATGAAAAAAAAATTATTAAAAATAAGTACATAGAAATCCTGAGGTCAAAATAAATCTGGTTTATTGCATAGTCGAATAAAATTAATATTGATACGAGTGTTAATGGTAATAAGAATTTGATCTTTTCTGAATTAATTTTAACTTTAAATATTAAG
>MDTB01240389.1_pt1 | contig 14546 bp, 10 predicted proteins | sample 811161 | NCBI WGS metagenome assembly MDTB01 (sample SAMN05326650, study PRJNA326480) | marine metagenome | isolation source: seawater | place: Mediterranean Sea | collected 2009
AAGTCCAACAGCCCAAGCTTTTAAGAACCTGTCCAAGTAACCATTTTCCATTCCAGTATTTACATAAGTAATAATTAACGTCATTAATAAACTCATTCCAAAACCCATTACTAAAATAAATAAAAGGTTAGAATATTTTTTAGAAAACATTACTTTTTTATATACTTTCTTTTTTTAATTGTAGTTGAAGTTTTTCAATCATAATTAATGGTGATTTCATATTGGGATGAACTTTGTGAGCTTCAATATAACTATCTAATGCCTTTTGATAATTTTTCATAGCAGTTTGAACCAATCCTTGACCTGATAAAGCTCCAAAGTGTCTTTTTTCAAGCTTAAGCACTTCATCTATATCTTTCTGTGACCGTTCATAACTACCTAACAAATAAAGAACTGTTGCACGTTTATTCCATGCTTCAGACCAATTAGGATCTACTAAAATTATTTGTGAAAAAATTTCATAAGCTTTATTTAATTCTTTCTCAGACATCAAAAAAGATCCTTGAGCTAATAATTCAGTTAATCTATTTCCGCGTCTATCATTAGAAGGGTGGATCGACCAAATTTTCCATATTCTGTTTTCTATATCAATAGCTCTTTGTGCTTCACTATTTTTAAGCTGTTTAAAAAGATTATCTAGCTCACTTTTTCTTTCTTCAGCATTTACATTGCTAAAAAATAATAAGCCTAAAACCATGATTGTTAAAATTCTTTTCATAATTTGAGATCTTAACACAAATAATCTGATCAAACTACTATGACAAAATCACATCTTTAAATTTTAATTAATATTAAATAATTAGTTAATCAGAAACCAATTTATTTTGTTTATTTTATTACCTAAATACTTTGCTCCCTCTTCTGTGATATGAGTTCTATCCCAATATATCTTATAATTATTTGGTGTTACTAGGTCGCATGTTTTCTCTTTATAATTACATTGAAATTCTTCAATATTTAGAAATGGTATATTAAATTTTTTTGCTTTATTGCTGAGTATTTGGTTCAATTCTTTTTGATCTAAATTTTTAAAAACTTCTTTTTCCAGCTCTTTTAATTTTATTTTGTCTGGAAATTTTTTATTCGAATATATGTAATAATCTAAAGGATTAAATTCATTAGCTGTGTACACGTTCATAAAAATAGATTTATTTGTTATAATTACTTTTTTATTTTTTGATTGAATTAAAGGAACTAAATCATCTAGTGCCAAAAGATCTTCATCCGTCCAAAGTGTAGATAAAATTATAATTTGTGATTTCTCAAATTGATTTGAAATATTATTTGTAAATTCAAAATTTTCACATTTTGTAATACTTTTTCTAATTAATTGCTCCAGACATCTAACTTGATATACGCTATTACGTTTTCTAATTTTTGACGATATTAGTTCAAAGTCATAATCTTTAAATAATTCTCTATTTAAATAAAAAATTTTAAAAAAATCCTCTCCAACTGAATTACCAACTATCAAAATTCTTTTCTTATTTGAGGAAGTATTGCTAAAATTTTCTGGTGAATAACCTTTTCTAAATTTGTAATGATCATTCTCTAAAAATATTTTTTTATTATCAATGTTTCTTTTAATATTTTTTGTAAATTCAAATGATGCTGAATTTTTATATAATATCAATAAACTAAAAAATATTATCACTATTGAAAATAAAAAAATAAACAAAATTTTAAAAAAATTGGTTTTTTTATTCCTAAAAAATTTTTCTACAAAAAAATAACTTATTATTGATAAAAATATTGTTAAAATTATCCACTCAAATTTATCATATTGAGAAGGTATATCGCTTTTGATTCTAGCAAAAGCAAATATTGGATAATGCCAAAGATACATGGAGTATGAAATTAGACCAGTTCCAACAAATAATTTTGAAGATAAAATTTTAGTAATTAGTTCCTCTTTTTTTGAAAACCAAATAATGAAACTTACACCTATAACTGGAGACAATGTATATAAAGAAGGATGAAAAATTTTATCATTATAAAAAAAAATTGAGTGCATAATCAAAATTAATCCAACACCTGGAAGTATTGAATTTAAAAAAGAATTACTAGGACGTTTTTTTTTAGAAATTTCAAAATAAGCTAATAACGAACCAGCTATAAGTTCCCACATTCGGGTATGTAAAAAATAAAAAGTTGCAGCAGGATAATTCTTAGATCCCCACTCTGCCATTAAAAGACTGGTTAAGAATCCAAAGACTAAAATTGTTAAAAGATATTTTCTAAAAAATTTAAATATCAAAAGTAAAATAATCGGAAACAAAATATAATATTGTTCCTCAACTGATAAAGACCATGTATGCAGTAAAGGCTTAAGTAAACCATCTTCTGCGCCATATTGAAGTCCCGAATAATGAAAATAAAAATTAGAACTAAATCCTAAAGAATATAAAATAGATTTTAAAAAATCTATAAAATTTCCTGGCACTAAATATAACCATGCGGCAGGAAGAGAGACTAATATTACAACTATAAGCGCGGGCAATATCCTTCTTGCTCTTCTCTCATAAAAATATCTGAATGAAAATTTTCCAGTAGTTTCTAATTCTTTTAAAATTAAAGAAGTAATCAAGTACCCAGAAATAACAAAAAAAATATCTACACCAATAAAACCACCTTCAAATATCTTCTCCCCAAAAATATTGAATTGGGCATGATAAAAAATCACCGCACTGACTGCTATAGCTCTTAATCCATCAATTTCTGGACGGTAATTTATTTTCACAAATTATCAGTATCTTAAATTAAGAATTAATTCTAGCTTCTCATTAAAAATTTTAACTTATAATAAATGACTTTATTCTAAATTTAATATTTTTTTTAAATTAGGTTTAAAATATCCTGGGCCCTTCATAACTTTCCCATCTTCATTGTAAATTGGTTTGCCATCTTTACCTAACTTGCTCATATTTGAGTTCTGAACCTCTTCAAAACACTTATCAAGGTCAATACCAAAAGCATGTCCTGCGCCATAAGTAACATAAAGAATATCTGTAAGAGCATCAGCAACTTCTAAAAAATCTTTATTCTCAAAAGCATTTTTAAGCTCATCTAATTCTTCTTTAATTAAGTTATACCTCAATCTATTAATCTTATCTGTGCTAAAAGAAGGCTTATTTTTAACTTCTTGACCAAATGTTTCCATAAAATTTTTAACTTTCTCAAAATTTGTCATTTTACTCCTGTAAGATTTTTAATGTTTGTTATATGATTATATTAAATTAATTTTTACATATTAATCAATGAAATTAAGAAAAGAATTTGACAGTATAGGCAGTATAAACGTACCCTCAGAAAAATATTGGGGTGCTTCTACAGAAAGATCAAATAAATTTTTTAATATTGGAAAAATTTTAGTTAATACTTCAATCATAAAATCTATTGCAATTATTAAGAGATCTGCTGCTATTGTTCATGAAAAAGAAAAACAAATAGAAAAAAAAATTACAAAATCTATTATTAAAGCTTCTGAGGAAGTTATAAGAGGAAAGTTGGATGAAAATTTCCCTTTAAAAGTTTGGCAGACAGGTTCTGGCACACAAACAAACATGAATGTTAATGAAGTAATAGCTAATAGAGCTATTGAAATACTGGGAGGAAAAAAAGGTTCAAAAAAACCTGTTCATCCAAACGATCATGTAAATAAATCTCAATCAACTAATGATGTTTTTCCGACAGCAATGCATATATCTGTTGCACAAGAAACAATTTTAAAACTTTTGCCAAGTTTAAAAATCTTAGAGAAAGAGTTAAAAAAAAAATCTAAAGAATTTAACAAAATTATTAAAATTGGAAGAACACATCTACAAGATGCTACACCTTTGTCTTTAGGGCAAGAATTTTCTGGTTATCAAGTTCAACTAAAAAAATGTATAGAAAGAATTGAATATGCACTTAAGGAAATATATTTTCTTGCTCAAGGAGGCACTGCTGTTGGAACTGGAATTAATTCAAAAAAAGGTTTTGATAAGAAAATAATTAAAGAAATAAAAAAATATACAAAAATTCCATTCAAACCTGCTCAAAACAAGTTTGCAGAACTTGCGGCTCATGACTCTATTGTAAATTTTTCTGGAACTTTAAATACTTGTGCAGTTGCATTAATGAAAATTTCTAACGATATTAGATTTCTTGGATCAGGACCCAGAGCTGGCTATGGAGAATTAATTCTACCTGAAAATGAACCTGGTTCATCTATAATGCCTGGAAAAGTTAATCCAACACAATGTGAAGCTGTAACTATGGTATGTGTAAAAGTAATTGGCAATCATACTGGTATTACATTGGCTGGTTCACATGGTCATTTTGAATTAAATGTATTTAAACCAATGATTGCTCATAATGTTTTACAATCAGTCGATTTGTTAGCTGACAGTACAAAAAATTTTGCGATATATTGTGTAAAAGGAATAAAAGCAAATAAAAAAAGAATTAAAGAACATTTAGATAATTCTTTAATGTTAGTTACAGCTTTGGCTCCTCATGTGGGATACGATAATGCTGCTAAAATTGCAAAAACAGCTTTAAAAAATAATACAACTCTTAAATATGAAACTTTAAAGACTGGCCTTATTAAGGAAAGAGATTATGACAAAATAGTTGATCCAAAAAAAATGATCACTCCTGATTAATTTCTAAAATAATAGTATTAAGAAATCTTTTAAGAACAATCCAATTATTAAAATTTTTGTTAATATCAATATCATTTTCCTTTATAATTTTGTTAATTTGATCAGTTAAATTCTTTGTAACAATATTATTTATTTGAAAATTACTAATTTTTGTTTCTCCAACAGTAAGATTTGTTTCAAATTCTAGGTTAATTGTTTTTATATCTTCTCTATATTTCTTTGGGACTTGAAAGGTATTGTAGAATTTTTTTTGATTAGTGATATTAATTAAAATTTGAGTATCAAAAATAATCTTATTATTTCTATTATAAATTTTACTACTAATAATTTTTAAATAGCCCAACTTATCAGAAATAAGTTTTGAATTATCAAATTTAATTAAACCATTTTGAATTTCAATATTAAGTTTTCCTCTATCAAATATATTGTCTGATGAAAACTTTTTAATATCTAAAGAAATTCTTGAATTAAAATTTTTATGAACTAAATTTTTTTTATTAAATGATTGAAAAAATGAATCATTATTTCTTAAAACTTTAATTAAATTTAATTGATCTAAAACTATATTGCTTACTAAATAAAATGGCTTAAATTCTATTAGTCCATTAAAATTCAATGGCGTATTAAAAATTTTAGATTTTAATGACTTATATTTTAGTGAATTTTTATTAATATCCAATTCAGATTTAATTTCAGAACCAAAAAAATTTATTGTATTAAATAGTTTATGTTTATCTTTAGATTGGCTTAACAATTTATTTTTAATTGACAAATTAATCTGTGGAAATTTTAAATCAAAATTCAGTTCATTATCACCTACAAAATACTTAAAAATTTTAAGATCAAAACGTGAATTAAATGCAATTCCATTTATATTAGCTTCATTAGTAAAAGTTTTTTCTTTATACTGAAAATTGAAGTTATTTATTGGAAAAATTGAAATAATCTCATCTCCATTCATTAAAAAAAACTTGCTCTTTTTAATTTTTATTTCTTTATTAATTTTTTTATCTTTAAAATAATTTAAAAAATATTTTCTATTATCTTTATTTAAAAAAAAAACTGAGTTTTTTATTTCAATATTTCTTAATTGAATTTTATTTTGGTTATAAATATTTTTGACAGAAATAAAGATTTTTAAATCTTTTAATTCTCCTAACTTATCATCATCTGATTCTAAGTTTTGGTATATAATTGAATCATTAACTTCAAAATGTGGCGACGGTAGTATTTTGTATTGTATTTTATCTGATATATTAATATATAAATTATACTCATTTAACAGATGCGTCCTTAATTGATTTTGTAATCTTTGATAATCGTATAAACTCGGGATGGATACATAAAATAAATATAAAAATAAAGTACTAATAAATAATATTAAAAATTTATTAAAATTACTAATTTGATTTAATTTATTTTTTAGATGGTTAATTTTGCTTAATTTATTTTTTAAAAAACGAATTTTGTTAAATTTATTAATTAAATAATTATTAAATTCATCAATTCTATTTAAAATAATATTTCTTAATTTTATGTTTTTCATGTAAAAATTAATTGCTTTATAATGATAATTTAAAAATGATAAACTCTGAACATTTAAAAAATCTAAATAATGCTCAAAAAGAAGCAGTTTTATATCTTAAAGGACCTTTATTAATTGTTGCAGGGGCCGGTTCAGGTAAAACTAAAGTTTTAACTTCCAGAATTGCGCACATAATCAAAAAAAAAGAAGCTTATCCAAACCAAATTTTATCTGTCACATTTACAAACAAAGCTGCAAAAGAAATGCAAAATCGTGTAAGCTCTATTCTTAAAACTGAGGCCGTTGGATTAAATTGGCTAGGCACTTTTCACTCAATATGCGCAAAATTATTAAGAAAACACGCTTCTGCTATTGGATTGAATTCTAATTTTACAATCATTGATACTGATGATCAAGTAAGGCTAATTAAAAATATTTGTAAAGCTGAGAATATTGATATTAAACAATTAGCTCCAAAATATACTCTTTCAATTATTGATAAATGGAAAAATAAAGGATTTTATCCTGACGAAGTTATAATAAATAAAAAAGATATATACGAAAAAACTATTTTACCTCTTTATAAAGTATACCAAAAAAAACTATTAGATCTTAATGCTTGCGATTTTGGAGACTTAATATTGCATTGTGTTAAAATGTTAGAAAAGAATTCTGACATAAGAGAAATTTATACTAATAATTTTAAGTATATTTTAGTAGATGAATATCAAGATACAAATTTTATTCAAAGTAAATGGTTAAATATCCTTGCACAAAAATATAATAACATCTGTTGTGTTGGTGATGATGATCAGTCTATTTATAGTTGGAGAGGTGCCGAAATAAAAAATTTTCTAGAATTTGATCAAGTGTATAAAAACTCCAAAATTATTAGATTGGAAGAAAATTATAGATCTTCACAAAATATATTAGCAGTTGCATCAACTTTAATTTCAAATAATCAAAATAGAGTAGGAAAAACTTTAAAAACTACTATGAAAGAAGGGGATTTAATAAATTTAAATTGTTTTAAAAATGGAAAAGATGAAGCCATAGGTGTTGCAGATGAAATTGAAAAAAAATTAAAAAAAAAATATTCATTTAACAATATTGCTATTTTAGTGAGAGCAATTTTTCAAACTAGAGAATTTGAAGAACGTTTTCTTAAAATTGGACTACCTTATAGAATAATTGGTGGAATAAAATTTTATGAAAGAGCTGAAATAAAAGACTGCGTAGCTTACTTGAGACTAATTAATCAAGAAAAAGATGATTTAGCTTTTGATCGCATAGTCAATAATCCTAAAAGATCAATTGGCGATACTACAATAAAGCAAATTCATGAATTTGCTAAAACTAATTCTATTAATTTAGAGTTAGCTTCAAGAAAACTTATTGAGCTAAATTTAATAAAACCAAAAACTAAAATTGGTCTAAATTCCTTTTTAAATTTCATGCAAAAATGGAGAAACGATTTAAAAATAAAAAATATAAATCATGTAAAATTATTACAAATTATTTTAGATGAGTCAGGATACTCATCCATGCTTAAAAACAAAAAAGATTTAGAAAATGAAAGTAGATTAGAAAATATCAAAGAACTTTTAAGTGCTATGAAGGAATTTGATAATTTAGACAATTTCCTAGAGCATGTCGCATTAGCAACCTCAATTGACCAAGATTGGGATGGTGAAAAAGTAAATTTAATGACTATGCATGGATCAAAAGGTTTAGAATTTGACGTTGTTTTCTTACCTGGTTGGGAAGAGGGTTTATTTCCTCATCAAAAATCTATTGAAGAAAAAGGGCAAAATGGACTCGAAGAAGAAAGAAGGCTGGCATATGTTGGAATTACAAGGGCAAAAAAAAAGGCATTAATATCATTTTCAATGAATAGATTTTATCAAGGAGATTGGATAGATAGTATGGCCTCAAGATTTATTGAGGAACTACCTGAAAAAAATATTGAAAAAAATAGTTTTTTTGATGAAAAAGAGGATAACGAAGAAGATTTTGAGTTTAACCAAGACTTAGAAATTGAAGAAAGCACAAGAAGTCCTGGATGGATTCGATACCAAAAAAGAATTAAATGATTAAAGAAAAGATTTTTAAAATAAAGAAATTAATAAATGATAATAACTTAGATGGGTATATTATTCCGAAAAATGACGCTTATTTTTCCGAATATGCTATTCCAGATCGTTTAAAAATAATTTCAAATTTTAGAGGATCTGCAGGATTTGCCATAATATTAAAAAAAGAAAATTTTTTATTTGTAGATGGAAGATATACTCTACAAGCAAATATTCAATCTGGTAAATATTTTAAAATAATCGAAATACCAAAATTTTCTATAAAAGATATATTAAAAAAATACAAAAAAAAATTATCTTTAGGATTTGACCCACAGTTATTCACTACTTCTATAATAAAGCAAAGATTTAAAAATAATTTTAGATTAATACCTTTAGAAGAAAACTTTGTAGATAAAATTTCAAGAAAAAAAAATAGAAAATTTGTTAATTTATTTTATGGATTAGATAAAAAAATTACTGGTGAAAGTATAATATCAAAAATAAACCGAGTTATCAAAAAAGTTAGATCAAATAATATAGAAAATATATTCATAAGCTCGCCAGAAAATGTGGCTTGGTTACTAAATCTTCGTGGCAAAGATAGTCCTAATAGTCCAATACCAAATTGTAAAATTATTCTAACAAATAAAAAAAAAATATATTTTTTTTCGTGTCCTAAAAAAATTCGTAAGATTAAAAGAAGTAAACAATATAAAAATTTAATTTTTTGTAATTACAAAGATTTTTCTAAAATAATTTATAAATTAAATGGTAAAAATTTTTGTATAGATAATTTATCTTGTTCTATACATAACGAAAATATAATAAAAAAATCGTTTAAAATTAAATTAAAAATAGATCCATGTTACTTATTAAAATCTATTAAAAATAAATCAGAAATCAAACATACAGTAAATGCGCACTTTAAAGATGGACTCGCTTTAACTAAATTCATTTATTGGATAAAAAATAAAAATAAAAAAACAATAACAGAAATTGATGCTAAAAATAAACTAGAAAAATTTAGAAGACTTAATAAAGATTATTTATTTCCTAGTTTTGATACAATAGCTGGCACAGGGTCAAATGGAGCTATCATACATTATAGAGTGGATAAAAAATCTAACAAGATTATAAAAAAAAATGATATTTTTTTATGTGACTCTGGAGGACAGTATAATTATGGTACAACAGACGTAACAAGAACCATTTGTTTTTCGAAACAAAAGAAATCTATTAAAAATATTTTTACTAATGTTTTAAAGGGTCATATAGCTGTTGTTCAAACGAATTTGAAAAAAATATACACTGGAAAAAGAATTGATTTGCGAGCTAGAAAATTTTTATCTAAAGAAGGACTAGATTACTCTCATGGAACAGGACATGGTGTTGGTTTTTTCTTAAATGTTCATGAAGGGCCTCAATCTATATCAAAATATAACTCAATTAAACTAAAAGAAGGAATGATTTTAAGTAATGAACCTGGGTATTACAAAAAAAATTATTATGGAATTAGGATAGAAAATTTAGTTTATATTAAAAAAGATAATAATAATTTAAAATTTGAAAATTTAACCTTAGCTCCTATAGAAACTGACTTAATAAATTATAATCTTTTAAATAAAAGTGAGAAAGATTATTTGTTTAAGTATCATTTAAATATTTATACCAAGTATTATAAATTTTTAAATATTAAAGAAAGAAAATGGTTAGCTAATCTTCTTTAGCATGTTGATCCATTCTTTTTGAGATATTATATTAATATTTAATTTTTTTGCATTATTCACTTTTTTTAAAGTTGGTTTATCACCAACAACCAAATAATCTAGTTTTCTGTTTACATTACTGATTATCTTTCCAGCATTTTGTTCTATTAATGATTTTGCTTCTGCTCTACTTATTCCATTCAATTTTCCCGTGAGCATAAATGTTTTATTTTTTAATATTCCATTCTTATTTTCTTGAGCAACTTTACTAATTGTAAGTATTTTTTTAAGCTCTAATACAACTTTAATATTTGTTTTGTTTGAAAAAAAATTATTAATTGATTTTATTTGAGTTTCACCAATTCCATCAATATTTGCCAGTTCCTTTGTGTATTTTATAGTTGAAAGATTAAAAAAATTTTCTGAAAATTTTAAATGTTTTGATAAAAGCTTAGCATTCTCTTGACCAATATGTCTTATCCCCAAAGAGTATATAAAACGCTCTAATGGAATTTTTTTTTTGTTTTCTATAGAATATTTTAAATTTGATACTGATAAATCTCCCCATCCCTCCAAAGTTTTTATTTTTTCATAATTTAATTTAAAAATATCATGTGGAAATTTTACCAAATTAAGATTCCAAAAATTTTCTACAATTTTTTTTCCAAATCCATCTATATTAAAGGCATCTTTTGATACAAAATGTTTTATTTTTTCAATCGCAATTTTTTCACACTCATAACCTTCGCTAGTACATCTTCTAACAGCATCCTCTTTTTTTGTTATTTCGTTAAAATCTTTTATTGTTTTAGAATTACATGATGGACAATTTTTTGGAAATAAGAACTTTTTTGAGTCCTTTTTTCTTTTTGCTGGGTCTATAGAAACTACATGGGGAATCACATCTCCAGCTCTTTCAACCTTTGCAATATCTCCTATTCTTATATCTTTTCTCTCAATTTCGTCCTCGTTATGAAGCGTTGCATTCGAAACTATAACTCCACCAATATTTACTGGTTTAATTTTTGCTACCGGTGTAAGTGCTCCTGTTCTTCCTACCTGAATTTCAATGTCTAAAATTTCTGATAGCGAATGATTTGCAGAAAACTTGTGGGCTATAGCCCATCTGGGGGCATTTGCAGCAAAACCTAATCTTTTTTGCATTTCAAAATTATTTACTTTACATACGATTCCATCAATATCGAAGTCAATTTCATTTCTTATTTCCTCAATTTTTTTATGGTTTGAAACTAAATTTTCAATTCCTCTAATTGTTTTATTGTATGGATTTATTTTAAATCCCCATAATTTTAGATTCTTTAAAAATTCAGATTGATTTTTAATATTCATCCCCTTTTCATATCCATGAGTATATGCAATAAATTTTAAAGGAATTTTACTCGTAATTTCTGGGTCTTTTTGCCTTAACGATCCAGAAGCTGCGTTTCTTGGGTTAGCAAATTTTTCATTAATATTTTTAAAATCACTATTTTGAATATAGACTTCACCTCTAATATCAATTTTATTTGGAAAATTTTTTTTTTTTACTATTTTAGGAATATCAACTATTGTTTTTAAATTTTCAGTAATGTCTTCTCCCTCTTTACCATCACCTCTCGATAACCCTTTAACAAATCTGCCATCTTCATAAATTAAAGAAGCTGAAATACCATCTATTTTAGGCTCAGCACTATATTCTATGCCAATATCAGTTTTCGTTAAGCTTAAAAAATTAAGAATTTTTTTTTCAAAATTAAACAAATCTTCTTCGTTAAAAGCATTGCTTAGTGAAAGCATTGGAATTTTATGTCTTATCTTTTTAAAATTCTTTGATGGTTTAAAACCTACTATTTTTGAAGGAGAGTCTCTATCATCTAAAAAACTATATTTATTCTCTAAATCAATTATTTCTTTTTTTAATTTATCAAATTGAGAATCACTTATTTCAGGTCTGCTTTCATCATAATAAAGTTGATTATATTTCTTAACTAATTTAATTTTTTTTAAATATTCTTTTTTAATTGATTCAATTGACATGTATTAATCAAGAAGGGCTTTAAATTTTCTAGTAATAAAATTCCCTTTTTTTTTAATTTTTGAAGTTTGACTAGAATATTCTTTATTAAAAACTTTATATGATTTTTTATACCAATCACTACTTAAATAATTATATCCCAATAAAACAGCATATTTTTTCGACTCCTCTACCAGCCCCAACTTATAATATATTTCTACAAGTCTATGTAAAGCTTCTTCAACATAGATAGTTGTACCATATTCCTCAACAACAGTTTTAAACCTATTAATTGCAGCTACCCACTTTTCTTTTTTAATATAATGTCTTCCTATGTACATTTCTTTTGAGGCTAAAATATCAAATATTAAATCTAATTTAAATTGAGAATCTAGCGCAAAATCTGTATCAGGATATTCTTTAACTACGAATTCGAATCTTTTTTGTGCCTTTAAAAGAGGCATTAAATCCTTTTTTTCATCAACTACACTTTCATAATAGCACATAGCTAAAAGAAAGTGTGCATAATCTATTTTTGGATCATATGGATATGTTTTTATGAATCTTTCTAATTCGTAAATAGCATCCCCCAAATAATCTTGACTATAATATGAATATGCAGCCATTAGCGCTGCCTTAGGAGCCCAAATCGATTGGGGATATAATATCTCTGCTTCATTAAATTTTTTAGCGGCATACAAAACATCTTGTTCATTAAAAGCTTTTAAGCCTTCTTTGTATGCATCTACCATTTGTAGTTCCAAACTTTCTTCTTTAATAATTGAAACTTTTTCATCTTTTGAACACGAACTTAATGATAGAAAAACGATTAAAAATGTAATTTTAATTAAAATATTCATCTAGTAGTATTTAACAGATATTTGATAAAACTGTAAACGTTTACTTTTATGCTATCGATTTTAGGATATTTCGATTGATAATTGTATGTGGTATGTTTTTTTCTTTAATTTCTATTATTGAAAAATTATTTTTTTCATTAAATACTTTTCTCAATAATTGATTAGTAAGCTTATGTCCTCCTTGTGAACAAATAATTTTGCCTATAATCTTAAAACCAGATAAGTAAAGATCACCTATGCAGTCTAGAATTTTATGATTAACAAATTCTTTTTTATTTCTTAAACCACCTTCGTTTAACACAGTGTCTCCTTTAACAACTAAAGCATTATTCAAACTTCCACCTTTTCCTAAATTCATTTTTTTAAGTTTTTCTATATCTTCATATAAACAAAAAGTTCTAGAATTATATATTTCAGTTAAATCAGTCTGGTACACATTTACAGAGTTTCTTTGATTTCCAATTAATGAATTGTCATATTTAAGTTCAAAATCTATATCAAGACTAATTTTATTTGGTTCAATAGAAATAAATTTAGACCCATCTTTAAATAAAACTTTTTTTTCAATTCTTATTATCTTAATAGGTATATTGCTAACTTTAATTCCTGAAGCTTCAATCTTATCAACAAATATTTTTGCTGATCCATCTAAAATTGGAACTTCTTCACAATCAATTTCTATAAGTGCATTATCTATTCCTTTTCCAAATAATGCCCCCATTAAATGTTCTATAGTCGAAACACTAGCTCCAAATTCATTTGAAATTGTAGTGCAAAGAGTTGCATTCGATACATTATATACATTTGGAATGATATAATTATTCTTGCTAAGGTCAGTTCTTTTAAACACAATTCCATTGTTTGGTTCAGCAGGGTGAATTTTCATTCTTGCCATCTTGCCACTATGTAGACCTATGCCTTCAATGATTATTGTTTCTTTTAAAGTTTTCTGATTAAGCGTTGACATACGCCATACTTATAATGATGTTTTAAATCTTTTAAAAAACAACAAATGTTACAGGAAAATACAATTATTTAGTTGAAAAAATGAAATAATTTTTCAAAAAATCCCCTAGTTACAATTTTTTTAGGTACTATTAAAACTTCTTGCTTATTAAGCCCTTTATTAAGTTTAAGTCCCGATTCACAGATATTAATGCCTGATTCTATAAAAAAATCTATTTCCTCAAAGAGTGGTACAGTTTCTTTAATATGAATAAAATTACTTTCTAAAATTTTAGAGCCTTCTCCTGTTAATACAACTTTTAATCTATTAATATCATCCAAATTTTCATAGTTTTTAATATTATTAAAACTTAATTTTAAAATTTCATCAATTCTTGCAAAAATTATTTTTTTTATCATTTCTGGAGATATATCTTTTTTATTTGTCTGAATTAAAAGATTTGATTTTAGTATTTTTTCATCTTCATTTTTTTCAGAAAAAAGAATATCTTTATTTAAATTATTTTTTATCACTTCAGATTTTTGCAAATCTAAATCTAAAACTTTTGAAATATCTTTTGTTATATGATTGCCTCCTATTTTAAGTACATTGAAAGCTTTTAATTTATCTTTTTTATAAATTACTATTGAAGTTTTTTCGTAACCTATATCTATAAAAACAATTTTTTCATAAGTAGGAAATTGTTCCTTATAATTTAAAGATTTAGTGTAACTAGAACATAAAAATTGATTAATTGAAATTTGATTTTTTTTA
>MDTB01133096.1_pt1 | contig 14544 bp, 12 predicted proteins | sample 811161 | NCBI WGS metagenome assembly MDTB01 (sample SAMN05326650, study PRJNA326480) | marine metagenome | isolation source: seawater | place: Mediterranean Sea | collected 2009
AAAAAATTAGTATTTTCAGGCGTTCAACCGACAGGAAATCTTCATTTAGGAAATTATTTAGGAGCGCTTAAAAACTTTGTTTCTTTACAAAAAGAGATGGAATGTATTTATTGTGTTGTTGACTTACATGCTATTACTGTTTTTCAAGACCCCAATCACTTACAAGATAACGTGTTAGAAACTACGGCAAGTTTTTTAGCTACTGGTTTAGATCCCAATAAAAGTATAATTTTTAATCAATCTTCAGTTTCAGGACACGCAGAGCTCGCTTGGATTTTGAACTGTGTTTCAAGAGTCGGTTGGTTAAATAGAATGACACAATTTAAAGATAAAGCCGGATCAGATAAAGAAAAAGCTAGTGTTGGACTTTATATTTATCCTAATCTTATGGCTGCAGACATTTTACTTTATAAAGCTACTCATGTCCCAGTTGGAGCAGATCAAAAACAGCACTTAGAATTATCTCGAGATATAGCTCAAAAATTTAACAATGATTTTAATTGTAAGAATTTCTTTCCTTTACCAGAACCATTGATATCTAAAAATATTTCTAGAATTATGAGCTTAAGAGACGGGATAAAAAAAATGAGCAAATCTGAGGAGTCTGATTACTCAAGAATAAATTTAAAAGACACTGCTGATGAAATAAACAAGAAGATTAAAAAAGCTAAGTCAGACTCCGAGTCAATACCTGGGGAGATAAAGTCACTAGAAAATAAACCAGAAGCTTTAAATCTTTTAAACATTTATTCTGAATTGACTAAAAGTAGTTTAGAAAAAATTATCTCAGAAATGGCCGGTAAAGAGTATTCCTTTTTAAAAACAAAATTAGCTGAAGCTTTAATTAATGAAATAACACCAGTTGGAAAAGAAATTCAAAAATTGCTTGAAGATAAGTCACATTTAAAAAATATTTTAAAAAAAGGCACTGAAAAAGCTAACATAATCGCTGAGGAAAACTTGAAGAATATACGTGAAAAAGTAGGCCTGATATAATATAAAGCTTTAATGATACAAACAGAAACCACACCAAATCCGGACTCCTTAAAATTTTTGTCAGAAAAGACATTATCAACAATTGGAACCGAGGAATTTAAAAAAGAAAAAGAGAATGAAATAAAAATTCCTTTCGTGAAAGAATTGCTAAACTTTAAAGGCGTGGAATTGATTTTATTATCTGAAAAATTTCTATCAGTTAAAAAAACTAAAGAAGTTTCATGGAATGAGCTAAAACCCATGGTGATTTCCCATTTGAATGATTATTTTGAGAAAAATGATGAACCGATACTTAAAGAAAGTAAAAAAACAGCGGAAATTAAAGATAAAGATAACGAAACTGTGAATAAAATTATAGAAGTTTTAGATACTAAAATACGTCCAGCTGTGGCAAGAGATGGTGGAGATATAAAGTTTAAATCCTTTGAAAATGGTGTCGTGAAAGTTCAGTTGCAAGGAAGTTGCTCAGGTTGTCCAAGTTCCTTAATGACATTGAAACAAGGGGTTCAAAATCTTTTAAAACATTATGTTAAAGAAGTAAATTCAGTTGAGGCTGTACAATGAAAAAAAAATTAAGCTATAGAGACAAACTTATAGAACTTGCCTACATCTATGATGTTAAAGAAATTAAAGATTATGAAAAAAGCAGAAAGAATTTAACATCTGGCCAGTTAGAACTTATATTAAAAAAAAATAAAATTATAATCCCGAAAGATTTTAAGGCAAACTTTGTAAGAGATAATTTTGTTAAGCCTATATCAAAGTTTAAAACTAATTTTGTAGAGTTTAAAGAAGATAAAATAAAAGATAAAAATAGAGCTTTAAGAAAGTATGAAAATTTCAAAATAGACTTTAGTAGAAAAATAGGAAGAACATTTAAAGATTTATGGAAACAATTTGGACAAATAGGTTTAAACTTTTTAAATATAATTCCAAAATTAGGAAAAGTTATTTATGAATTTTCTGGAGATTTATTTACTGATTTATTTCATGGAATCTATAAACAAGAATTAGAACCACAAAAGGTTAAGAAAGTTATAATTGGTATCGCCTCAGTTACATTTATAACAACATTTATATACAACGGAATTAATTATTATTCAGATAATAATATAGCCAAAAAACAAGAAATAAAAAAAGAATTTAAAAAACCAGAGGTAAAAGAAGAAATTAAAAAACTTGAAACTAAAAAAAAAGAGCCGAAAACAGCAAAAAAAGAGCCGAAACTTGAAGTAAAAAGAAAAAATGTTGATGAAGTAATTTTACCAAATTTAAATTTAAAAACAGAAACAGTATTAAATCTATTTAAAGATGTGGAATATGATCTAAGTAAAGTACGATCACAAAAACTTGTAAAACCAATTTACTTTACTCAATTTCCCAGAGATTTAGATGCTTTGGAAAGTACTAAATTAAAAAAAGAGACATTTATAAAAATAGTCTTGCCTCTAATAGTGGCAGAAAATGAAAAAATACTTGCAGACAGACGAAAGCTATTACTTTTATCTGAAAAAAAATTTACTACTGATCTAGAAAAACAATGGCTTAGACAAAAATTATTAGAATATAAAGTTAAAAAAGGTGATCTAAAAAAATTAATTGAAAGAATGGATATTATACCAACTTCAATAGCATTAGCTCAGGCAGCAAAAGAAAGCGGCTGGGGAACATCGAGATTTGCTTTGGAGGGAAATGCAATTTTTGGGCAATGGACGTGGAGTGGCCAGGGAATTGCACCTTTAGATAGAGAAAGTAATAAGAACCATAAAATTTTAAAGTTTCCTATTCTTAGAGCATCAGTGAAAGCTTATCAAAATAATCTTAATACTCATAAAAGTTACTTAAAATTTAGACAGAAGAGATTAGATTTAAGAGAAAAAAATGTAAAAATTTCTGGTCTTCAATTAACTGAAACTTTAAATAATTACGCTCAAACAGGATCTGAATATACAAAAAAATTAAACCAAATCATTAGACAAAATAGATTATCTGATTTTGAGCCAGTGAAATTAGAAAATTCAGCAAAAAAAATTGAACTTAGTTCTTAATTTATTTTTCACTAATTACAAATTGTATTCCCAGCCATCTCCAAAAACCACTTGTATCTTTTAAAGAACAATTGATTCTTCCTCTTTCACCCAAAAATTTTTCATTGATGTTAATCAGCAAAGTATTATTGTTTTCAAATTCAATATTAGATTGCCTCCATTTATCACCTTCATTAGAATAACAATTCAAAGACTTTAAATTTTTTATATCATCGTAAAACTCTATTTTTACCTTAGGCGGGTTTTTATTTTGAAGAAGATATTTTTCATCAGGATAAATCTTCTTATATTTAAAAGGCAGTGTTTTGATTAAAGAACCGAATCTTTTTATTTCTCCATACTTTTCATTTATTGGAAATCTTGGTAACTCGTAATAACTTTTAGTTTCGTCCATAACCCCAGAATGTTGTCCAAAAGCATATTTAAATCCTAATGATTTTATTAATTTCTTAAATTCCAAACTGTATTCACCAAATGGATAAGAAAAAAATATAGAATTTTTTCCTAAATTTTCTTCAAAAATTGACATTGATTTTTCTATATCTCTTTTTATAAATTCATAATTTTCATCTACCAAATATTCATGCGTATGACTATGGTTTCCAATTTCAACAAAATTTTCTTGGCTTATCTCTTTTATTTGTTTCCAAGTCATATAATTATACGATCCAACTTCTCGAGTACTTACAAATAAAATAAAAGGTATCTTTTTTTCTTTGAGGATAGGCCAAGCATTTTCATAGAAAGAGGAAAAGCCATCATCAATAGTCAAGAGAATTTTTCTTTTTTTTTTATTTTTTTTTAACTCTGTCTCAAAATTTTTAGGATTAACAAAGTGTATTTTATTATTTCCAATTAATTCTAAATGTTCCTTAAAAACATTAATTCTGATATTTGTAGATGGATACTTATTTTCTTCAAACCTATGATACATCAAGGAGATTATGCCAAAATCTTCAATCTTTTGTATTTCAGAGCTTGAATTCAAATTGTTTTGAAAAGCCAAAGTGATTATAAATAAAATTATGATAAAAGATTTTTTAGTTTTAAATTGCATAGGCAAAGATGACAAAATTGGTTTAAAAATCGATGACAAATTTTATACTCATAATTTTGATCATAAGATAAATAAAAATGACCAATTAGTCTCAAGCATATTAAATCTTATAAAAAAATACAAAGTAAATATTAATGATAATTTTTCTATACTTGTGAATAGTGGACCTGGCAGTTTTTCCTCGATTAGAGTTTCATTGGCTGTAGCAAAAGGAATAAAAATAACAAAAAATGTAAATTTGTATGGATTTAAGAATTCAGATCTTGGTCAATTTAACCTTGCCAATATTGATCTTTTAATTAAAAAAAAATTAGTACAAAAAAATTTGATTAAACCCTTATATATAAGTTAGATTAGATAAATGAATTCAATAGAAGAAAAATGTAAGGGTAAGGGAGTTAGGCTTACTGATCAAAGGAAAATTATTGCTCAAATTATGTCTGAGTCAAAAGATCACCCCGATGTTGATGAGTTACATAAAAGAGTAAGTAAAGTAGATAAAAAAATTAGCATAGCGACAGTATACAGAACAGTAAAACTTTTTGAGGAAGCAGGAATTTTGGAAAAACATGATTTCAAAAGTGGCAAAGCAAGGTATGAGCCTTCCCCTGATGAACATCATGATCACTTAATTGACATTAATAGCGGAGAAATCATAGAGTTTGTAGACAAAGATATTGAAAAACTTCAAAATGAAGTAGCAAAAAAATTAGGTTATAAATTAGTTGACCATAAACTAGAACTTTATGGTTCAAAAATAAAAAAATAAGTTGCAAAAAAAAATCTTTATTAAAACCTTAGGATGTCAAATGAATGAATACGATAGTAATCGTATTTTAGATTTGATGAAAAAAATTGATTACTCTTCTACAAAAAATTTATCCGAGGCTAATTGTTATATTTTGAATACTTGCCACATAAGAGAAAAAGCTACAGACAAGGTTTATCATGACATCGGTAGATTAAAGAAGGAGTTTAGAAATAGGATTAAACCTATTGTGCTAGTAGCAGGTTGCGTTGCTCAAGCTGAAGGAGATTTTTTATTAAAAAGAGAAAAATATATCGATGCTGTTATAGGTCCTCAGTCCTATCATAAAATTAACGAAACAGTTCTGAGCTTGGAAAAGAAAATTAAACCGGTAAATATTACAGAATTTGATGTAGTAGAAAAATTTGACAGTTTAAACTCTGTAAAAAATTCAGATAATAAAATCTCATCATTTTTATCAATACAAGAAGGATGTGATAAATTTTGCAAATTTTGTGTTGTACCTTACACACGAGGTCCAGAATATTCCAGATCAATAAAAGAATTAGTTATTGAGGTAAATCATCTGGTTAAAAATGGAACAAGGGAGATTAATTTACTTGGGCAAAATGTAAACGCATATAATTTTGAAGGAAAAAAATTATCAGATTTGATTCTTGAAATTTCTAAAATAAAAGATTTGAAAAGAATAAGATACATGACATCACATCCACGAGATTTTACAGAAGATTTAATTGAAGTTCACAAAAATTGTGAAAAATTAATGCCTATGATTCATCTTCCTGTGCAAAGCGGATCTGACAAAATACTAAAAGCAATGAACAGAAAACATACAGTTGAAGAATATTTAAAAATAATAAAAAAATTGACTCAAGTTAGACCAGATATAAAATTTTCAAGCGATTTTATAATTGGATACCCAGGTGAAACATCTGAAGATTTCATGAAAACTGTTGATCTTTTAAATAAAATCGAATTTATAAATTCATTTTCATATATATTTAGTGCCAGACCAGGAACACCAGCATTTAATTTGAGAGGAATTGATATAAAAGACTCAAAAAATAGACTAAGCGAATTTCAAAATATCGCAGAAAATATTAAAAGCTCCTATAGAAAAAAGTTAATAAATAAAAAAGCAAAAGTATTATTTGAAAATAAGATGAAAAGTGGAAATAGATATTTTGGTAGAGATGAATATTTCAATTCAATAATTGTTGAAAGTGATAATGATATAATTGGTATGATAAAAAATGTGAAAATTTTAAAAGGTAATCACAATTCTTTATTTGGAGAAATAGTTTCAAGTTTAAATCAAACTAATTATGCAGCTTAATTAAATGTCTGAAATAAAAAAATTAGAACGAAACCTGATAATAAAAAAAATTGATAAAGAAACAGTTAATATATCTATTAATGATAATGAGATGTTAATGGAAATCGTTGGCCAGTTTGATCAGAATCTTAAAAGCTTATCAAAACTTACTAATACAGATGTTTTTTTCAGGGGCAATTCTATTACTTGTAAAGGGCATAAAGAAAAATTATTAATATTTTGTGATGCGATTAAATTTTTAATAAATAAATATTTTTTAACGAATATTATCGAAAAAGAAGATATAGTTTTATCTGTGAAAAAAAATTTCGAGATAGAAGAATCAAACGTTAAGAGTTTTAAACAATTAATAAAAACACCAAAAAAATCAGTTATTGCGAGATCTGAAAAACAATCTGAATATATTAAAGCCTTAAAAGAAAACGACATCGTAATGTCGCTTGGACCTGCTGGCACAGGTAAAAGCTTTTTAGCTGTATCAGTTGCAATAACTCTGTTAATGGAAAAAAAAATTGATAGAGTAATCTTGTCTAGACCAGCAGTTGAGGCTGGTGAAAAGTTAGGCTTCTTGCCAGGCGACATGAAAGAAAAAGTAGATCCATACCTAAGACCTTTATACGACGCACTGTATGAACTTTTTGGTCAAGATAAGATAGATAAAAAAATTGACACAGGTGAAATAGAAATAGCTCCTTTAGCTTTTATGAGGGGCAGAACACTTAAAAACTGTTTTGCAATTTTAGATGAAGCACAAAATGCTACTGAAACACAGATAAAAATGTTTTTAACTAGAATAGGAGAGAATTCAAAACTGGTTGTTAATGGCGATCCAAGTCAAGTAGATTTAATTAACAAAAGAGACTCAGGTTTAATTAAATCAAAAAAAATTCTTAAAGACCTCCAAGAAATAAAAATAATCGAATTCGATCACAATGATGTAGTTAGGCACCCGCTAGTTTCTAAGATCATTAAGGCTTATCAAAATAAAAGCGTTGATGATAAAAGTTAATGTTATTATTAGCAATGACAATTGGTTAAATTATTTAAAAAAACCAAATTATTACCTAAATAAAAAGATTAAAAAGCTAAATTCAAAAGTAAAAGAATTCAAAAAAAACAAAATTTTTTGCACTTTACTGCTCTCAGGAAATAAAGAGATCAAAAATTTAAATAATAAATTTAGGAAAAAAAATAAAACAACCGATGTATTATCATTCCCATTTTATAAGAAAAAAGAATTAAAGAAAAAGATTCAAGAAGAAAAAGAATTTTACCTTGGAGATATAATTATAAATTTGAATAAAATAAAAAATAAAAACATGAAAAAGAAATTCAAAAAAGAATTTGATCGTTTGTGGATACATGGATTGATTCATTTATTTGGTTACGAACATGCAAAAGATAAAGATTTTAAAAATATGTATAATATTGAAAAAAAATACTTCGATTTAGTAAATGATTGAAAAATATTTAAATAATCGTTTTTTAATTTTATATATAATTCCTTTTATTTTTGGATCACTTACAATATTGTCTTTTGAACCATTTAATCTAACACTTATAAATTTTTTAATATTCCCTTCATTTTTTTATTTATTAGTCTATATAAACAAAAAATCCAGGACTGTTTATCGAAAGAAACCTCATAAAAAAAATTTATTTATATTCGGGTTAACTTTCGGATTAGGATTTTATTTAACCGGTGTTTCATGGATAGCTAATTCCCTTACATTTGATGAACAATTTAAGGTTTTGATTCCTTTTGCATTAATACTAATCCCTTTATTTTTGAGTTTATTTTTGGGACTTGCGACGTTGATGATTGGACCATATTTAAAATTAGATTTTTCTTCACTGCTAATATTTTCAGCTAGCTTAGCTTTTTCGGATTATTTGAGAGCTTATTTGTTTACAGGCTTTCCATGGAATCTATGGGCATATAGCACAACCTCGTTCAAAGAAATATTACAAATAGTAAATTTAGTAGGTTTATATTCTTATAATCTTTTCGTTATAACAATATTTACTTTACCGATAATTACTATTTTTAAAATTGGTAAAATTAAAAAATTACTAAGTATTTCGTTGGCATTTTCGTTTATCTTTAGTTTTTATATTTATGGTAATTATACAATAAACAAAAATAAAGAATTTCTAGAAAATGAAAGTAAAAAAACTTACGTAAAAATTATTTCTCCTAATTTTGATTTACAGTATGAACTAAGTATCCAAGAAATAAAGGAAAGATTTGAGAAATTAATAAGATACAGCGACCCAGATAAAAAAAAACAAACATTATTTATTTGGCCAGAAGGTGTTTTCAGCGGTTATAGCTTTGAGCAAATTTTGATTTTTAAAGAACTGATTTCAAAAAGCTTTTCAAATAATCATTATATAATATTTGGAGCAAATAGGCTTGAACCTACATCAGGTTATTTTTACAACAGTATGTTAACTATAAATAATAATTTTGATATAATTCAAAGTTATAACAAAAGAAAACTTGTTCCGTTTGGAGAATTTTTACCTCTAGAAAGTATATTAAATAATTTTGGTTTAAAAAAGATTACGGAGGGATATGGTTCTTTTTTGAAAGGAACAGAGAATAAGAATATTTTATTTGATGAACTGAATATTTTACCTTTGATATGTTATGAAATTATTTTTACAGATTTAATACAAAAGTCTGATGATGAAACTAATCTTATCGTTAACATTTCAGAGGACGGATGGTTTGGTAAGTCCATTGGCCCTGATCAGCATTTTGCAAAGTCGATTTTTAGAGCTATTGAAAACAATACATTTCTACTTAGATCAACAAATCGTGGAGTAAGTGCAATAATTGACAATAAAGGTAACATAGTTAAAAGAATAAACAGAAATGAGGCTGGAAACATTGAATTTGATGTACCGTTAATAAGATCGAATAAAATTAGAAATGATTTGATCTTTTTTATACTTTTAATTACATATCTTTTTATCTTTTTGAATAACAAAAAACAAAATGCAAAATAATAAATACTTATTTACGAGCGAGTCTGTTTCTGAGGGCCATCCCGACAAAGTTTGTGATAGAATTTCTGATATGGTCGTAGACTCCTATTTAGCAAAAGATCCAGTTTCAAGAGTAGCTTGTGAAACACTTACAACAACAAACAAAGTTGTTCTAGCTGGTGAAATAAGAGGACCAAAAATTGAAAAAGAAGAACTAATTGCTAAAGTTAGAGGTTGCATTAAAGATATTGGATATGATCAAGACGGTTTTAGCTGGAAGACTGCAAACATTGAAACGTTTCTGCATGAACAATCTTCAGACATAGCAATGGGAGTGGATTCCAAAGACAATAAAGATGAAGGTGCAGGAGACCAGGGTATTATGTTTGGATACGCTTGCAATGAAACAGAGGAACTAATGCCAGCACCAATAAATTATTCACATAAAATTTTAAGATTAATGGCAGAAGATAGAAAAAATGGAAAATTAAAAGGTATAGAACCAGATTCTAAAAGTCAGGTTACAATGTTATATGAAAATGAAAAACCTGTTAAAGTAACTTCAATAGTAATTTCAACTCAACATTCTAAAGATCTTAACCAAGAAAGTGTTCGAAAGTCAATTATTCCATATATAAAAAAATCAATTCCGGAAAATTTTTTAACCGATCTTAATCCAAAAGAAGTTTATATAAATCCTACTGGACAATTTATTATTGGTGGTCCGGATGGTGATACCGGATTAACTGGAAGAAAAATTATTGTTGATACTTATGGAGGAGCAGCTCCGCATGGAGGAGGAGCTTTTTCTGGCAAAGACCCAACAAAAGTAGATAGATCTGCGGCTTATGTGTCAAGGTACTTAGCAAAAAATATTGTTGCAGCTGGAGTTTCTGAAAAATGTCTAATTCAGTTAGCATATGCAATTGGTGTATCAAAACCTTTATCAATTTTTATTAAATTAGCTAATGGCGATGAAACAAAAGTTGATAAAGTAAAAAAAGTTATAGAGGAAAATTTTAACCTATCTCCGCGAGGCATTAGAGAAATGCTAAAACTTAACAACCCCATATTCGAGATTACTTCTTCTTATGGCCACTTTGGAAGAAAGCCAACAAATAAAGGTGAATTTACTTGGGAAAAGACAGATAAAACAGATTTATTTAAATTGTAATCTTGAAAAAACCATAATTTTCTTTTAAAAAACATGTAAATAATTGAACTTTCAAAATGGGCTTTAGCCCATTTTTTTTTAGGGGACGTAAAAAAATGTTAAATAGAGGATTAGATAAATTAGAACTTTTAAGAATAGTTGAGGCCGTTGCTAACGAAAAATCTATAGATAAAGAAATCGTTATTGGCTCCATGGAAAGCGCGATTCAAAAAGCAGCACTTACTAAGTTTGGAAATGACAATAATATCCAAGTTATTATAGACAGAGAAAGTGGAGATATTAAAATTCAAAAAGTTTTAGATATCGTCGAAAAAGTTGAAGACTCTGCAAGAGAGATCGCTTTAGAGGATGCTAAAAAAAATCAACCTGGAAATAAAGATTTGAAAGTTGGTGAAAAAATTCTCGAAGAATTACCTCAAATAGACTTTGGGCGTATTGCAGCACAAAGCGCTAAACAAGTTATAAGTAGTAGAGTTAGAGAGGCAGAAAAAAGTAGGCAATATGAAGATTTTATAGATAAACAAGGGCAAATATTAAGCGGTATTATTAAAAGAATGGAATATGGTAATGTAATCGTAGATTTAGGTAAAGCAGAAGGTGTCATTAAAAAAGATGAATTGATTCCAAGAGAGATTTTGAAAACGGGTGATCGAGTAAAGGCGTATTGTTATGAAGTTAGAAAGGAAGTAAAAGGCCATCAAATATTTTTATCAAGAGCTCATCCACAGTTTTTAGCAAAATTATTTTTTCAAGAAGTTCCCGAAATTTATGAAGGAACAATTGAAATCAAGTCTGTTGCAAGAGATCCTGGTAGCCGAGCTAAAATTTGTGTCCATTCGCAAGACTCATCAATTGATCCGGTAGGAGCTTGTGTTGGTATGAGAGGCAGTAGAGTTCAAACAATAGTAAATGAATTACACGGGGAAAAAATAGATATTATTAAATGGACGGAGGATTTGCCAACTCTAATTTCCGAATCTTTGTCACCAGCAGAAATACAGAGAGTGCTTATAGATCAAGAGAATAAAAGAATAGACATTATTTTGTCTGAAGAAAATTTAAGTAAAGCAATTGGTAGAAGAGGACAAAATGTAAGATTAGCCTCTAAACTTACAAACTATGAAATAGACATTTTAACAGACAAGGAAGACTCTGAAAGAAGACAAGCAGAATTTAAAGAAAGAACAGAAACATTAATTAAGAATTTAGAGGTTGATGAAACCTTAGGTCAACTTTTAGTATCTGAAGGATTCCCAAGCATAGAAGATATTTCACAATCTACCCCTGAAGATATAGCTAAAATTGAAGCCATTGATGAAGAAACAGCAGGTGAGTTAATTAATAGATCCAAAGAAACTCTTATAAAAGAGAAAGAAGCTGTTGCATTGAAACTTAAAGAGCTTGGAGTAGAAGAAAACTTGATAAACCTTAAAGGCATGACACAGGGTATGCTTGTGATTTTAGGTCAAAAAAATATAAAAAAATTAAGTGATTTCGCAGATTTATCATCTGATGAATTAATTGGGGGATTTGATGAAATTAAGGGAAAAAAAATTAGAATCGATGGATATCTAGAAGAATTTTCTTTATCTAGAAAAGAAGCTGACGAGTTAATTATGTCGGCAAGAGAGATTGTGTACAAGTAATGTTATGGAAAAAGAAAACAAAAAAAAGACTCTTACAATTTCATCAAATTTAAAAAAGAAGATTGACACAACCTCTATAAACACTGGTGGAAAAAAATCTTTTTCTGTAAAAAAAAAAGAGCCCTTTAAAGGAAATAAAAGCCCTTCTAGAATTAATCAAAATTACAATCCTACAAAAAGCTCCGATTTAAAAAAGAAAAACTTTGCAAGAAAGTTTGTAGAGCAGCAGGCTACTAAAGCTTTTATAAAAAAAGATGACAAGCCATCAGGGAAAAGTAAACTAAAACTAAAAGGATCAATTGATAAAAGAGATTTTAAATTAACTGTCTCTAGAGCTTTAAATGTTGAGGAAATTGAAATTAAACAAAGGAGCTTAGCCTCTGTTAAGAGAGCTAGACTAAAAGAAAAGAAAATAAACCCAGATGGTGAAAAAAAAGAGTTTAAAAAGGTTTTACGTGATGTAAAAATTCCAGAACAAATAACTATTCAAGAACTCTCCAATAGAATGGCAGAAAAATCCAACGATATTATTAAATTTTTATTTAATATGAAAGTTGTAGCTACTATCAACCATGTAATAGATAAAGATACAGCTGAGTACATAGTTAAAGAATTTGGTCATACACCTGTTTTTGAAGAGCTACCAAATTTAAAAATAGAAAAAAAACAAGAAAAACTAGAAGGCGATATTCAAATAAGACCTCCCGTGGTAACTATAATGGGTCATGTAGATCATGGTAAAACTTCTTTGCTGGATGCTTTAAGAGATACGAATGTGGTTTCAGGAGAACATGGTGGAATAACACAACATATTGGAGCGTACCAAGTAAAAACTGGTGATAATAAACTAATTACATTTATTGATACACCAGGTCACGCCGCGTTTACTGAAATGAGAGCAAGGGGATCGAAGATAACAGATATAGTAATTTTAGTTGTTGCAGCTGACGATGGCATAAAGCCCCAAACAATTGAAGCTATTAAGCATGCAAAAGCCGCCAAAGTTCCAATTATTGTTGCAATTAATAAATGTGACTTGCCTGAAAAAAATATTAGTAAAATTAAAAATGAAATGATGCAATATGAACTGATCGCAGAAGATTTAAGCGGTGACACACTTTTTGTAGAAGTCTCCGCTTTGAAGAAATTAAATTTAGAAAAACTAAAAGAAAGTATTTTGCTACAAGCGGAAATTTTGGATTTAAAAGCTTCTTTTTCTGATCAGGCTAGAGGCGTTGTAATAGAGTCAAAAATTGATAAAGGCAAAGGACCTGTATCTACAATTTTAGTTAGTAATGGAAATCTTAAAAAAGGTGATTATTTTATATGTGGTAACACTTGGGGCAAGGTAAGAGCAATGATTAATTACGATGGAAAAAATATTAATGAAGCTCTTCCGTCAACACCTATTGAAATCTTAGGAATGAACAGTTCAGTATATGCTGGCGCTGAGTTTTTAGTTACTAAAAATGAGGAAGAAGCAAAAAAATTATCTGAATTTAAGAAGAACAATAGTAATCAAAATAAAGCTCTAGCTAAAGATAAAACAACCTTATTTGATCAAGCCAAAGATAAAGATGAACTTAACATAATCATTAAATCAGACGTTCAAGGTTCAAGTGAGGCCTTAAAAACTGCAATTGATAAAATTAAGCATGATGAAGTGGAGTCAAAAATTATTTTGTCAGATATCGGAATGATTAATGAAACAGACGTATCTTTAGCTAAAGCATCTAATGCAATATTGATTGGATTTAATGTAAAACCTAATAGGGAGGCAAAAAAACTAGCTGATGAACAAAAAGTAAATATTAAATATTTCAATATTATTTATGAAGCATTAGAATATGTAGAAAAATCTTTATCAGGTCTTTTAGAACCGGATATTAAGGAAACAGTATTAGGAAGTGCAGAAATTCAAAAAGTTTTTTCAGTATCAAGTGCAGGAAAAATTGCAGGTTCAAAAGTAATTAATGGAGAGATAAAAAGTAAATCTAAAGCGAGAATTATAAGAGATGGAGTTGTCGTGTACACTGGAGAAATAACAACAATTTTTAGAGAGAAAAATCAAGTTAAAGAAGTTTCAACTGGTTTAGAATGTGGAATTAGCATAAAAAACTTTATAGATTTTAAGGAAAAAGATGTAATCGAGTCTTTTTTAGCTGAGGAAATTCAGCGATCAATTTAATGGGTAATCAGTCTACACATAGGCCTTTTAGTCAAAGGCAGTTAAGGGTTGGAGAACTAGTCAAACAAAATTTAGGCGAGCTTTTAATAAGAAATGAAGCAAAAATACCCTCTTTTAATTCAAAATTAATAACTGTTACCGAAGTTAGAATGACACCAGACCTTAAAACAGCAAGGGTTTACGTAATACCACTCGGTGGAGAGAACACTAAAGAAATTGTAAAAATCTTGACTGACTACTCGCATCTTGTTAGAAAAGCGCTGTCTAAAAGGCTAGATATTAAGTTTCTTCCTAAACTCACATTTGTTGAAGATAACTCATTTGAATATGCTGAAA
>MDTB01186689.1_pt1 | contig 14544 bp, 14 predicted proteins | sample 811161 | NCBI WGS metagenome assembly MDTB01 (sample SAMN05326650, study PRJNA326480) | marine metagenome | isolation source: seawater | place: Mediterranean Sea | collected 2009
CTGCACTATCATGGTAGAGGCATGAAATTCCAAGAATGCGCACTTAACTTATTACCCTAAAAAATTGTATAAATGAAAGGAGCTATTGCTGAACCCTGACTAAGAACGATCAAACCACCAAACAAAGACATCATAATCATAATTGGTATTAACCAGTATTTTTTACGAACCTTTAAAAAAGACCAGAGTTCGGCTATAAATTCCATTTGTATTCCTTTAAATATTAAAATTGTCTCTTCATGGTTTCAGGGCCCATTTCAGATTGGTTCCTTTCTATCCAATAACTATCTTTAGACTTGCTAAAGCATATTGGAAGTGGCCGCTTTCCCATTAACCTCATTAAAAGCCCAATTGGTACAAATGTTGAGAAAAAAATAATTCCAAGTAGTAATGGGTTCATGATGGCATGTAATAATAATCCGAGCTTATACCATAAGGTGTTAAAAATTCCCAATAATTTTGGGTAAAAAATTGCAATAGCTAAAAGCGTAAAACTAATCGCTAACGCCCAGATATATGGATCCATTTGGTTTAATATTGGCCAAGACCCGATAATGAGAAAAACGATACAAAATACTATTCCAAAGGCTCTATCCGAACTTCTATTACCCATACGTTTATTTTTTATGTTCTTATGCTCAGGCATTTTTATACATTCCTAAAAATTTTTTGATATTTATCGTATAAACACAAAATTAATATTATCAGAAGCAAAAAGTATATCAGAATTTGCATAAAACTTATATTCCGTAAAAACATAAGTTACGAATAAATCGCGTTCAAGTTTTATATATTATGATAAAAAAGTGTTAGAGATTTTTTTAAATTATTTAACCCCATCAGATATTTTTTTTACTGAATTTATTTTATTTGCCAATTCTTTTGCTGCCAGGTTATGTGCTTCTTTATTCCAGTGACCGTCATATCTGAAATGGAACTTCATGGGGTTTCCTTTACGTTCCATTATTTGTCTCATGTCAATATATTCAATATTAAATTTTCTGATCTCAGCGATAAACGATTTATGGTTTTCATCAGCAATTTTCTTGGTATTTTTATCTCCGACCCATAATCTGCGCGAGGGAATAATTAGCACCAAAGTTTCCAGGTTTTGCGCAATAGAGTGTAATTTTTTTGCTGATTTTTTAATTATTGCATTATTATAGCTATTAATTTTTAGAACTTTATAGTTATCAATTATTAAACCCGCGCTTTTTGCCAAATCCTTTAGTAAAGAAGTTTGATGAATAAAACTCGTAATAAGAAAATATGTTGCTGAATTGTTTCTAAGAAAATATTTTAATTGATTTAGATATAACATATTGTCAGGCTGAATTTTTCTTCTAGAATTAGAAGTATCAGCGGAGCCATAATCTTTAAGATCATTTTCCATAGTAACGCCAATAATTAATTTATTAATTTTTGCCCCATTCTTTCTCGCATATGATATTAATTTATCATATCCAGCAAAATCAGTTGGAATGCTTATATTGAATATTCTTGTTCCTACAATCAAGCGGCCTAGGATATTAGAAAATCGATTATTTTCATTAACACCCCAGCCAAAGCTAAAGGAGTCACCCACAACAAAGTAGTCATTTAGTGTTGATGTTTCAAGGGGTTTGCTCTCTCTGAGACCCAAAGGGTTGATTTGCACCAAGACGTTGTAATCACCAGTATTTTTTATTTGTCGAAACACCCCCCTTTTTTTTGAGATCGGAGTCCCATCCGAGTTGATAGTGAAGCCAATATGACCGGATGGGTCATATTGTGGCAACATAATGCGAACCATATACTCAAAAAAACATATACATAGTATAGTTGATGTTGCGAGAACCGCAGCGTTTGTTATGAATTTTAACATTACTTTAAAATTATTATTTATTACCAGTGTTTTAGAGATTACATTGTTTTAGGTTTCTAAAAAGACAACCTAGAAAAAATTATTTATCTAGCTAGTAACCGCAATATTCTAAATAAATAAACTAAATATAGTCGATCAAATATATTTTGGAAACTTATTACTGGTTTTTTCAATTTCATATTCACAGATGGCCATTAATACCGATGTTAAATCCTCTGTATGTTCACATTAAATTATTAGTCTTGTTAATAATTTAACTTAGTGGTGCTATTTCCATACCATACTCTAGATCAGCAACTTGTGCCACGTCAGTTTTATTTCTATCTTGTGGTTTAGAAATATATTTTTCCATGTATTCCTGTTTTAGATCCGCAAATATCCTATCTCCTTCTGGGGTATCTTTTTCAGCCCTTTCTATATCCCTCCAACGTTTTTTCGGGAATGTTACATAAAGGACAAAACACTTTCTTAGGCCCATAATTTCATCTATGGTATATTGTTCCATTTCAAATACTGGCTTGTTTGTGAGGCACTTTGTAATTGTTTGGTGTTCAATTAGTCCCTCAGCTTCACAAACTTTTCTCAACGGCGTACCATGGAAAGGCACAAAGGAATATATATTAGCGTTATCAGCTTTGATTTCACGATTTATCTCAACAGTATCCATTGCTAATTCTCGTGTCTCACCAGGGAAACCAGTAATATTATTCACACTAAACTGCACACCATATTGGTGAGGTATTTTTAGCGATTCGATTATATCTACATTTTTCCACCGTCGGTCCAAAACTTTGCGACGAAATTCTTCATTACCATGCTCTAAGCCAAAAGATATTCGATGCAGCCCAACGTCACTTAAACGTTTAATGTTATCATGTGAAATGGTTTCTGGGCGTGTTTGCATCCAAAATGGCAATCCTATATCCGAGTACATTTCACAAAATTCTTCTAATTCCTTTTGATTCATAGCAAGAAAGGTATCGGCCCAGAAATACGCATATTCTAAATTTAGTTTATCTTTAAAAAAACGTAACTCTTCATATACTTGTGTAACACTCTTCTTCCTAAAAAAGCCACCATTTGTCTCAGCCTTATACAAAGACATTTGCGAAGGCGAGTTACAAAATTTACATGTATAGGGGCAACCTCGCATTGTCTCAATCGGTAACATTCGATAAACTTTACCTGCCATAGGCCTATAAAACCGCGCATCTTCAAATAATTCCACATCTATTTTTGGCAGTAAATTAATATCAACAGGTTTTGTCACGGGGTTCTTAATAATAGAACCGTCATCTTTTTTTATCCATAAATTAGTAACTTTATCCCAAGGCTCACTATTTTGAATACATTGGCACAAATCAATGATTGTGTTTTCTCCTTCTCCAACGCACACCATATCAACCAATTCACTACTTAATGCTATATCTGGTGCAAAAGTGGGAAATACCCCACCAGCAATCACTGGAATATTATTGCGAACCTTATAATCCCGCAATTCTTCAAGAATATGCACACCTAATTCCCACATATCCTCGGTTGATGAGATAGCAATCAGGTCAGGCTGGAATCTCTCCACCTGATTGGCGAGATCTAAACGCCAGTCTGTATTGCGTAGTTTTATACCCCTGCCATCCATGTCATAAGGAACAACGTTTAAGAAATCCATTTTTGTTCCGTCAGAGTCAATGCCATAGTCAGTATGGTAATAAGTTGCATCAAATACATCGACTTTGTGACCGCGTTCTTTTAGCAAGGCCGAGAAAAGTGCGATCGCCGGCGGTAACATGTTCATACCGTAGGTGTTCGGATATATAAAAAGCACGTTTAAAGAACTACTCAATCAATCGCTCCTTCCTAAGAGGACATTAGTCATAACAGATTTAAGAATCTTTTTTTTTAACTTATAGTGTAATTAGTAAATTTAACAAGAGATTTGTCTTGTTAGAGAAACCGACTTTTAATATTGCTAGATTTTAATTATATTAGTTGTAACACTTACTTTATTCTAAAATTACGAAGTTCTAAACAATCGCTCAGTATTAAGGGGTTTATTAAGCCAAATAATTTTTGATTAACCTTAACCACAACTCTTTATTTGGCGGAGCAACAAAATCTGATACCATAGACGAGCGTTTTTTAAATTGTGTATCAAATTTTTCCCTATTATTACGCAGCGTTAGAAAGGCATTCCTAATATCATGGACACTGCGAGTGCTAAAGTTACCTTGGGGATTAAATTTACATAGATTTAGTCTATTCAATGGTTCAACACATAGACATGAAATGCCTTGTTGTAATGCCTCAAACACTACACCGGTTGAGGAATAGGCGACTAGATCAGTTGCCTTGAAAAGCTCAACTGCTAATTTATTTGTAAATTCGATTCTATCCTGTCCGAAGTATTCTAATGTTCTTTTAATTATTTCTTTTGTTAAGTCTTTGTCGCTGGCCGGGTGAAAATTAATACGAATTTTACAACCTAAGTCTCTAAATGATTCGATTGACTTAGAAATTAGTTCAAGTGAGTCTATGGCTTCTATAGGGCAGCTTACAAGAACATTTTCAAACGCCAAATCTGCTTTTATCAAACTCTGATTTACACTAGTGAAATTTAGTCTTAATGAGCCACCAACTACTATGCGTTCTTCACTAGCACCAAAGCCGATAAAACGTGCCTTAGCTCTATCACCTACGACAACTAATTTATCTGGAGCACTCCCATCTTCCCATTGTTTTTTGGTCGGAAAACCACTCAAGTATAGTTCAGAAAATGGGGCGGTTTGGTTTCCAATAATATAAATATTTGAAAATTCTTTACGAAATGACTTAATTAATATTTTCTCCCATGGCTGATTCTCAAAAGTATAAATTAATATTTTTGGATCAAATTCTGCGGCCTTTAAGCTCTTAGCTGCGTTGCTAAAAAGGCAAGCATTAATAATCTGCGGCGAAGACATCTCATTAACAACCTCTAGTCTAACCAAAGGCGAAATATTGACGCCTAAGATTTTAATATTTTTTTTTATTGCTAATGGGAAACACAACCAGTTTACTAGTGCCTTAAAAATCCCAATAAAGCTAACTAAACCATGAAGTGGGATGACACTATCCACTGCATGTTTAATATTATCCTCAATTGTTTTATGATTACCGGCCCAATTTATTGGGCTAGCTAGCCATGTTAAGTTTGAATATTTTTCTCTTATCCACTTTGGCAGTGATCCAAAATAAGGACTATGATCAATAAGGTTATTTTTTGAGAAATGATTTTCACCTACCCAGCTTAATAATAAAATATCTGGATTTGAATATTTTTTTATCTTTTTTGTTTTATAAATTATTTTATATTTTATAGCATAAAAAATTGCACTCAGCATTGTTTTCGCTAGAGAATAATAACGTATGGAGAGTTTTTTAGTTTCTCCGCCAATCCAACTTGATTCGCACCCTCTGTTCTTAAAAATTTGTCTTAACGCTTCTCCAAGGATTATATTTTCAATAACTATGACCACTCTAGAATTTTTTGGTATTTCACGAACTAAAAAAATAGCGCGACAAACATTCAAAAAGAAATCGCTGCGATATGGATTTGACTCTGCAAAAGAGCTTGCCAACCAAGAAGAATAAAATTTTCCAGAAAAGGCCAACTCGTCCAAATTGACAAGCTCATCTTCAATTTCTCGCAATATTAGATCTAATTTATGCCCAGGATTTTTATTGATGCAGTTATCGGGAATCAAGTCATGTATTTTTTGATACGTAATATAATCATCAATAAAAAGGTATACTTGTGCTGTAGAAAATTCAGTAGGCCATTCGTCAATGACGGAACTAACAAATGTAATATTGTTTGTCATAATTATACTAAAATACAACCATTACAGGGCGTTATCTCACACCGCCTCTTATTAGAATGTAAATTCCTTAGATTATGATATTTAGACCCTTGCCAAACATCTGTTAATAATTCCCTACGTATATTTCCAACCGCCAAAGTTGATCGATAATCAACATCGCAAGGATTAATTGTTCCATCCCACCACACAAACGTTCTTCTCCAGAGATCTGAGCAGTGATCTTGAATATTATTTGTTTGAGCATCATAAGCACTTTCCCAAGGGTTATAAGAAACAAAAGCAACTTGATCTGTATACCGGCCCCAGAATTTTTCAATATCCTCAAAATGCTGTTCTTTAGAATAACGTACACCAGAAACTCGGACGATAGTTTTATTCTGAGGATAATGTTTTTGTCTAATATCGCTAAATAACTTTATATTTGAAACCACTTTATCTAGGTCACCGTTTACTCTCAGTTTTGCGTACAAATCGCTATCTGCAGCGTCAGCTGAAAACACCAGTGTATTAGGCTCAGCTGAGAGCAGGGCGTGAATTTTTTCTTCATTTAAGAAAGATGCATTGGTATTAATTTTAAATGCTAGAAATTTTTTGCTGGCATACATTAACATGGGAATAATTGATTTAGCCATGAGGGGCTCCCCTCTCGATGCTAAAGTTACTGCTTCAACGTTACCCTCAATTTGATCAATTATATTTTTAAAAAGATCTAGGCTCATCATACCCATGTGTCCGTGCTTTCCTTGGGTAAGATTCTTATCTGTTTGATAACAAAAAACACAACGATAATTACAAATTGAAGTGGGCTCTATTTGAACACATGGCGGGAAATCATCTATCTTTTTATCCTGAGGATAAATATCATAACGATATCTGTAATTTAGATAACGCGCTAAATTCTTATCTTCAAGTTGATCAATCTCAGCTAACACCATTTTTTGTAATGTAAATAGGCGCTCTTCATGGTTAGGCTTATTAAAAATATCCGAACATGCTTGCTTTACAACCGCTCTAAAATTACTAGGTATTGACCCAATATTATCATATAAATGACGAATTCGTTTCAAAGTTCCACTATTATTAGTTGACCCGGCAATATCGGTAAAGCTATTAGCCTTATTATAAACTTGCTCTGTATTAGCTGATTGTTGGTATTTTTGCATCTTATAGCCAGTCCCCGCCTGTGATTGGTAACATCTGTCCGGTTATAAAGTTACCCCAATCAGACAACAGATATGCTATTAAGCTGGCAACTTCATGCGCTGTTCCTGATCTTTTTAGAGGCACCAGTTTAGCGCGCTGTTTTAGTTCTTTAGCCCCCTTTTTTTGCCAACGCCCGTGGAATCCGCTGTCAATAAATCCCATTCGAATGCCATTTACGATAATATTATTTGAGGCTCCATCTCTTGCCATAGCCTGCACTATGCACTCTGTGGCCCGTTTTGACACACCATAAGCTAGAGAATTCAGCCCCCCGCCATGGAGCGCAGATTCTGTTCCTGTGAATATTATTTTTCCGCCAGAACCCTGTTTTAACATCTGATTATAAACAGTTTGAGCAAGATAAAAGGGAATGTTTAAGTTTAAATTTATATCGGAAACCCAGTTTTCATCACTTAGTTTTGACCAGTGAATATTTGATGAAATACCGCCAATTAATATGACTAATCCATTTATTTTTTTTGTTTTATTAATAAATGAATTAACTAATTCCTCGCAATCTGTCTGCGTTTTCAATGTTTTTTTTATGGGAAAAATATTATCTTTTTGTAACAAGTTTTTATCATTTTGATACTGGGCGCCAATAACACAACTCTCGCTCTCGCTAAGCATATTTATTGTTGCAGAACCAATTCCACCACTTGCCCCAATCACAAGTAGATCGGAACCCGGCGGCACTATTGGTTTCCAATCTGGTGGAATAAAAGAATTATTTTTATTTATCATGGTTGGAAATAATTTCCTTAATTATGCCTATGCTGCGCTCGATAGATTTTATAATATTTCCGTTCTTAGTCATTTTTTGTTCCAAAGAGATTACCCCACTGTAGGAGTGAGCATGAAGCAGATCAAGGAATTGTTTGCAGTTTAGTTTATCTTGAGTTTGAAACATTCCTAAATCAGATGCATTAAGATGTACATGACATAAAATCGAAGCAATTTTAGATATTAAATGATCCCTTAATTCGTTGTTCGCCACCATTGAGCGAAGATCTAGATGCAACCCTAAAGAGTTGTTATTTAGAGTTGTTAAAAGATGCAGGTTTTCTCTCACTGTATTTAAAAAATCTGTATCAGTCTCTGGGAGTGTTTCCATGCAAAGAATGGTTCCATGAGGTGTAATTCTATGACACAGCTCGTTCAAGAATTCGGTTGCGATTTTGAATGCGTCAATTTTGGAAAAACCATTTCTACACCGAGCAGATGGGGAGCCAAATATTAACGTTTTTCCCCCAAGATCTCGGCAAACTTCTGATAAATGAATTATAAACGATTGAGTTTGTTCTCTAATTTTTTGGTTACCAAAAATTGACAGTTTGGGTTGGTCAAAGAATAGGGAGTGTAATCCACAAACTTCTAGCCCGGCCTCCTCGATTTCTTGACGATAAATTTGAACCTCTCTTGCCTTTAAGCCATGCCAGGTATTCTCCCATTTTCGACTGGGCGCAATTTCAATGCTTTCCACGCCAAGATCTCTAATTTCACTAAAATACTTTTTATGTTTTAAAGGCGGCAAGGAAATATTAGAAACAGATAATTTCATATTAAGAACTTTGAGGGCTATTTTTTATTTTCTGGAAATTTTACTTTGTTTGATTTTTAAAAGCATATTTTTTATTTTTATTAAATAATCTAATATTGAGTAAAAATTAATTTTCTTTGCAATAAAGGTGGGCATTAAATCTAACAATATGACGCCCAATGTGTGTATGAGGGTTCGGATTATAAATCTAAACAATTCTTTGTATTGATTCAGAATAAACTTAATCGAAGTCGTTCTATAACTTTTGCGCAATTTTTTATATATAATGTCTGCTTTTGCCAAGGAAGTAGTTTTTTTAGCCGAGTTTTCTGCTACTTTGGCAATACAATGTAGATTTTGATGGCCAGTATTCCACATTGGATTGGAGTAAGAGGGTTTTCCGGTTAACCAAATGCATTCAGCGTGGAATCCGCCTTTCTCAATTGTATACCTGAGACTGTCTTCACTGTATGTAAAAAAATGTGTTGGATCGGATAGCGGAAATCCGTAAAGATTTGGTACTTCAATATAAAGCCAGCCATTATGCAACAATACATTTTCTTTGATGTGATTAAGAAATCTAATTGGATCATCCAAATGCTCAAAATTATGAATTGATGTTATAAAACGAGCTTTTTCATGAAAAACATCAGTATAAATATCTTCTGCGACAACCGATTCTGTAAGGCCAAACGCCCTCTTAGCAAATCGTATCCCAGCTTGATTAAAATCATATGCAATTCCAGAGCATTTCCAATAATCTACCAGGGTATTCAGAAATACCCCTTGATAAGAGCCATAATCAATTATTAGGTCTTTAGTACTTGGTTCAATACCTGGAATTTCAGATTTTAATTTTCGGATAATATCAAAAAATGCCTGAGCTCTCTTAAAACTTACCTGAGTAGATTCAAATTGAATAGGCGGTTCAATATAATTTTCTTCAAAGTTCAGTACAGAAGTGCTATGCCTATACTTAGAGTTATAGTGTTGTTTTAATTTATTCATATTGGGTGGCGGAAATGGTGCAACCACACCACAACTATCGCATATTATACTCTGAAACTCATTTAATGACGGATTTGATGACTCTGCTTTTGAAGTATAGGAATTAAAATCAATAGTAACAAAGTTTTGACCACCACAAATTCTGCAGAGGCCGGTAATTTTCTGTTTAATATTTGAGAGCATAAGTATTTTTATAAGTTATTCGTTAAATTTTAATTTGAGGTAGGCTTAGGTATTATTTTTAAGCCAGTATTCTGCTTGAGGCACTTGCCATTCGAAGTCAATGTCTAATCCACCAGTACTTTTGATAGGATAGATTTTTTGTCCCATCCATTTTTGAGGCAATAAACCCGATTCCAGATCGTCTAAGTTTTTTGGTCGAATGATTGAGACGCCCATATCTGCAAACCATACGTTACCTTGAGAATCTCTGTCACAGTTTAAAGTTGCCGGGTTCCCAAACGTTTCAAATGGCACAAAAGGATCGAGTAAGCCCTCGTCATTTATTCGTCTAGCACGTAATGGGCTCCACATGTTATATGCCGAAACAGTAACCGCTGAATCAAGCATCTGGTCAGACATAAGTGCTGATATTCCCTCTTCGACCAGTTCTTCATTTACTGTCGGAGAGTTGGCCATAAGTAAGACATAGAGAGTTGGTTCTATATTTATTTTGTTAAGTTCATCTTTTATTATACCGTGGGCATGAACATAAGCATCTTCTCCCAGAGCTTGATTTGTGCATAGATAATCGGGCCTCTCAATAATGTGGGCACCATGCTTTCTACCAATCTCCATTAACTCAGGAGCATCTGTAGACACATATACTCTCTCAATACTCTTAGATTTACCGGCAACTAATAAGGGATATTCTGAGAGTGGTAAGCCAAGAATTGGAAGTGTATTTTTCCCGGGCAACCCTGACGAGCCTCTTCTACCTATCATAATGGCAATGATCATCTATTTTCTCTCGATTAATGTCGTTTTTACTATCTGTAGGATTTAATACTAATTTATTATCATTTTTTATCAAGACTTGTGTTTAGTTATAATTGGCGCGTTTATAAACTGTGGATATTTTTTTGGGTAAATAGTGCATACATAAGGGAGTTGTTAAGTTAAACAATGAATTTTAATCAGATCTTTTTAAATGCATCATGCGCTTATAATAAATTAATTAGTCTCCAAAACTATTAACCAGTATTATTTGGGCTGAAGGAGATCTACCCTCTCTTTATTTTTATCTTTAAATGTTAATATAGTTTGTGATAAGGTTTGGTATTGTGAGCCAATCGGTAACTTGATCTAAATCAAAGTCGTTTAAGGTGAGATAGAGTTCTTTACCTGAGAAGCTAACCAAACCAAGCGAAACTAATGTGGTCTTTGCGTGTTCCCCAGTAAATTCTGCATCAATGAAAACGTATTTCATACTCAATTATTCTCTTTTGAACTAGTTCTGATTAGAATTTTGAATGTCTTTATATTCAATTAAGTCTAATAATCCTAGGCCAATATCTATATATTTTTTTCTAATTAATTTCTGACCCAGCTTAGGCGAGTAACTGTATGGTGTTTGAAAATAATGCCCACTAATTTGCTTAGAATTGGTGCTAATTTTTATCTCTCCACCAAGAATTTCAGCGATCATAGCCATCATTTGACTCGTTGTCATTTTTTCTTGTCCCATCAAATGAATTATGGAGTTTTTAAATTCCTTATCGAGAATCTCAACAGCTGCGGCTGCACCATCTTTAACATGGATATACTCCCTTAATTCTTCACCTGTTCCATTATAAATAATTTCTTTTTTATCCAAGGCGCTTGAAATCATGCGAAATACTGTATTCTTTTCATCTGCTCTTGGGCCATATAAACTTCCAAAACGCAGTATTGTAAAATTTAAATTATATAACTCGCGGTAATTTTCTACTAAATTCTCGCAGGTTTGTTTTGTTGTTCGGTAAATGGATCCTTGATCACTATACACATAGATTGAGCTCGCTAATACAAATCTTTTAACGTTATTTTTTTTTGCAGATTCCAGAATATTTAAAGTCCCCAAGATATTAGTATTAACTGTTTTAAAGGGGTTTTGTGCAGCTTCCTCAATATCGGCAATTGCTGCGAAGTGATATACGACTTCATTATTTTTAATTGCCGCATCTATTATATTTCTATCGACAATATCACCCACTACCATTTTTTGATCTGACCGGATATATTGTGAATGAGATCTATCAAAAATTGTTACTTCATGCCCATACGAGGAAAGTTCATCGGCAACGTGGCTACCGAGGAACCCAGATCCACCTATAACTAATACTTTCATTCTATTTTCCTTGATTTTGTTTTTAAGAAAATCATTATAAATTAAAATTCTAAATGGATCTGCGTCAATCCATATTAGAAATATGGTCATTACAACCCTTTATTTCTATCAGATGTTTAAATTAAGATAATTATTTAATAGTTGAGAATTGCTTGTTGCGATTATACCGTTAATTTCACCTCGTCCTTTATATTTGATCTGTTTACCACTTTTGTTTTTTACAAATCCGTTTGCTTCTTGTACTATAAGGTGACCTGGCGCTATATCCCAATCTCGCACAATAACATCCTTGAAAAATATGTCGGCGGTTCCATCGGCAATTCTGCACAGTTTTAAACCAAGGCTGCCAGACTCTATATATGTATCCATGTTAAGCTCAGTGTAAATTTTCTTTGTTATTCCCGAGGGTTCTGAATAGTTATCTATTAAAGTAGTGGTTTTATTTGCCACGCACTTAAGTAGATTATTGTTTTTAAATGAAACACCTCCAAGTTCTGCATAAAAATATTCCCCCGTTTTGGGTGAAATGACTGCTGCAACTACCGGGATATGATCTTTAATTAAGGCAATTTGTGATACATAGCCGTCAAAGTTTTCGGCATAACTTGCTGTTCCATCTAATGGATCAATAAGCCAATATTTATCATAATAAACGGTTTCTTGATTTATATCTTCTTCGCTTATAATGGGGATGCTTGCGTCAAAAGCATTTAATTTCTCAACTATTAATTTATGTATTATTCTATCTGCATTGATGTGGAGTTGAGTTCCTTTCCAGACCCCTTTTATAGGCCCAACTTTTTTTTGTTCCAGTAGAACTGAGGCTACCTCGTTCAATAGGTTAGATAGAAAATTATGCATATTAGGCCGCTTTAATAAAAATATAATTTAAGGATGTTAAATATTACAAATTAAAGAACATTCACTTAGTAATTCTTATTAAACTGTAACCCCACTCTGATTCTGTATAGAAAGTCAATTTGAATAGATAAGAAAAAATCCCGAATCATAAGCTGGTCAATTAACAGTTAACAATGGTGATATTTCTTTTAATTAAAATATGCTACTTGTATGGTTTCTGCCCTCATCAATTACTTACAACTATCAATATCGTCAATATATTCTTTGAGCGATATTGGCAGGCTCAATGTTTCAGTTAATTTTCTTAGCTTATTACTCAATGTACAAACCCTCATCGTCTTTTCGTAATCTATTGAATTATGTCTTTCTGATTTCAAGATCCGATAAATTATATTTTGTAAGATCCTCGGGCTAATATCTTGCGAATAACCAAAATTTAGAGTTGTCATTTTACTTTGAAGCAGCCACGGCGCATTCTCTGTAATTAAGGTAGCTGCGTCGTCTACGGACATACACGACCAAGCGTTTAGATCTTTTATGGGTACTACCTTATTTTTTAAAGCGTTTACAATTAACCTATAAATTAAACCTTGCTCGCGTGTTTTACCAAAGAGACCTGGAAGCCTAATGTTAATAAATCGTTTGTTATTGGCCCCACTTTTAATTATCGACTCGCTCTCAATTTTTGAATCTGCATAATTACTATCAATGCATATGGCGGCATCCTCTAATATTCTTCCAAAAGCGTTATTTCCATAAACTGCTATGCTTGAAATATTAATAATATTGTTAAAGTCAAGTTTTAGTGTATTGCTTGTTATTATAGTATTTTTTGCTTTAACCTGTTTATTGTATTCCTTAGGTTGTTTTGGAACTGATGCCGCACAATGAATAATAGTGTCGAAGATATATTTTTTTTTAAATTGCAATACGTCTTGTTCCACGCTCAGATCTAACACCTCATAATTTTTTCTTTTAAGTGTTCTTCTCCCAACTCCTAGAAATGTTTTAGGGTTTTTATAGAGCATATCAGAGATGTGTGATCCCAGAAAACCAGAAGCACCAGTAATCAAACAATCAATTTGTCTCATTTAGAGCATTTCTTTCGTTATCCATTGATCTTCTTTAATATTGATTTTAGCTTTTTTACCAATAATCCAATCAAGTAGATTAACAGGGAGACCAAGCCCTGGTCGTTTGATACATAAGTTACTCGCACTAAACTTCTCGCCTTTGCGTATTAATTTTGCAGCGTGTATGCTGCGTCGGCCTTTCTCATACATTTCCATTTCTTCGTCCCTGGGGCCATTCTTAAGACCATCTCCAAAACTTTCTTCGACGTCTCGTATTGAGGCTATCATTTGAGAAAATTCAGACGGTTCAACTGAAAAAGGGTGGTCAGGGCCTTCAAAAGATTTAGAGAGTGTAAAATGTTTTTCTAGGACTTTTGCACCAAGGCTTACTGCTGCTATTGGTATATGGATACCAAGCGTATGATCAGAGTAACCTACAATTGCATCAAATGCATATTTTAAAGTATGCATCGCTTTTAAATTAGATAAGTGTATTGGCGCAGGGTATAAAGAAGTACACTGTAAAAGTATGGGGGTGCCGCACCGCGGGCGGATGCAATTTACTGCCAATTCAATATCATTAAGGCTTGCCATCCCGGTGGATAATATCACTGTTCTTTTTTTTTCTGCGATATGATTTAACAAGATAAGATCTGGTAAATCAAAAGAGGCAACTTTGAAAGCGGGCATTCCTAATTTGAATAGTTCATCAACCGCCTCTGAATCGCATGGCGAACTTAAGAAATCAATATTAAGTTTTTTAGAATATTCGTCTAACTTTTTGTGCCAACCCCGATTGAGTTCCA
>MDTB01058116.1_pt1 | contig 14542 bp, 11 predicted proteins | sample 811161 | NCBI WGS metagenome assembly MDTB01 (sample SAMN05326650, study PRJNA326480) | marine metagenome | isolation source: seawater | place: Mediterranean Sea | collected 2009
AGATCCGCCATTTCCTTCTTTATACTTATTATATGCTGACTTTGGATCAAATGTTTTTGGAATACGCTCAAATTTACTAATATAGCAATCAAATGAATTAAAATGGATATCATCGCCACCAGTAGGAGAATAAAGTTGAGAATCAGTATACGTAATATTTACTGATTTCACCATTTTACCATCTAAATATACATCTACTATTCTACCATTTGTAGAAGCTTCTGTGGTTACCAAAATGTGTACCCATTTTTGTAGGGGGAAATTATGTGTGACTTCAATTGTTTCTCCAGTATTTTCGCCATCATCGTCAGTTACATTTCTATTACCTCCGACATCTACAATAAAGGTACGACTAGCATTAAATCCAACATGTAAATCTTTATCTCTGGAAAATATCATTTTATCCCCTGATGCCAAATTCTCCACATATGCCCACACACTATATGTCACATTTTTTGATTCAGGACTTCCTAACTTTAATCCTGACTGTGTCTGAACGCCTGATTTTAAATTCGTTTGCTCTTTTAATGAAGTTGTTCCAGTGAAATAATCTTGAAACACCATATAAACAATGACTAAAATTAAAATTACACCTAAAACAATGACTGTAGTATTCATATATATTGATAAAACATATTTTTGCCAATATTTATAGTATATTATTCACAGGCGGATTTTGCATAAAAAGTAAATTATATTGTGTAGCAATTTGTGATCTTGTCAATGCCTTTGTAAAGTAAACAACATTACATATTGCACCATTTAAGTAATATTTGTTATTTCCAAATTCATCAACTTCTACACCTAGTTCAATTTTGTCTTGATTGTTAAATCTCACACTATTAGTAGGATAATCAATACTGTATTCCATTTTACCATTAATGTAGACATCCACATTGTGTTTATAATAATTAAATACGATATTATTCCATTTTTGTCCATCTACATGAACATAAATAATATTATTATCAATATTGCTGTCGTTACCATAAAGAATTATTTTAAGCTTTTCCTTTTTAGAACGTTTGTAAGAATCATCATTTATACTATCGTCACTAGTTGCATAAGTGATTTTAGGTTTGAAATCTTCGCTTCCATAGGAGAAAATTTGTTTATTTTCTGATGAAGTACTATTAGGGTTGACATATATCCACATACTAATGGCATAATTTTGCATCATTGTTGGGTTTAACGAATTCATTTTGGGTAATTCACTATAATGAGCAACAATTTTCGGATCTTTGAAAAACAGAGAATCATGCAATAATGTTTTTCCATGAGATTTAAGGTGCCATTGAAAAAGTGGCGGCAAATAATAATAGACAGCTAATATTGCTGCTTCCAAAAAAAGTAATATATACACAGTACTAGGTGTCAAGTTTAACTCTTTGCGGATATATTCAATGAAGTCACTCAACAAACATGGTAAAAAGAAGATGAAATTGGCGATCCAACCACTTTTGTCATCAATACGACGAATACGGTCACTAAATACATTATAAAACATCGCTAATACAATTAACAAACTTACAACAAATAATAACACAAAAGAACCATTAATAACACTTTTGTAAGCGTTACTTAAAGAGTTGATGTAAACATATAATGCAGAAAATGAAAACAATAGTAATAATGCAATGAAACTTAGATAAAAGAATAGGTTATTATTCTTTCTTAATAAAAAACTACTTATTGAAATTAATATAAAGGGTATAATTACGATTAAACCATTTAGGAAATTTATACTATTTCCACTTTTCTTAACATCACTGAGAAACAAACCTGACAATACTATTGCTAGAAGAATAAAAACATATATGATATAGATCATAGGGTCTTGTTTAATTTTATCTTGGATATCTTTTATTGATAGTGGCATTATATATATTAGCAATATATTTGTATTTTTCTTTTATCCTATTTTCTATTTTCTTATTTTCCTATAATTTAGGAAAATATATACGTTTAATATATATAATGGCTGTTACCAGATCAGTTACCCGTGCAAAGAAGTCCGTTACTAGAAAGTACAGAGCTCGTGTTGCTAAGTCCGAGTGCCGTGGAAAAGGTGCATATGCTTGTACTCTATTGAAGCCCAAGTGCAAACTTTCCAAGGGAACAGGAAAGAGAAAATCTTATTGCAGAAAGAGCTCAAATCAGAAGCTATAAATATTTAGAAAAATCCATTCATGATTATTTATAATGCATCATTATAATTAATTAAAAATATACCAATATTTAGAAAAAAAAATATACGTTTAATATATAATGGCTGTTACCAGATCAGTTGTCCGTGCTAAGAAGTCTGTCACTAAGAAGTACAGAGCTCGTCTCTCCAAGTCCAATTGCCGTGGTAAGGCACGCATCCCTTGTGGAAACACCAAGGGATGCAAGATGTCCAAAGCCACTGGAAAGAGAAAGTCTTACTGCCGTAAGAGAAGCAACCAGAAGCTTTAAGTTACCTGCATTTAACTAATTTGAAAATATAATAAAACGAGTTTATTATATTTAGATACTTATAAATTCTCCATAGCGGTTTTCTTACCATGACAATCTCTACATAATGCAACTAAATTATCCACATGATTACTACCTCCGTGCTCTAATCTAACGGTATGATCAACTTCAAACCATGCCGGTAATTGCTTCTTACAGTCTCCACAAGTCCAATTTTGTCGTGAAGCCACGAATTTCTTCTTTGTTTCACTCACAGAACGTTTTGTGGATTTAGTACCAGAGTTCATGACGCGTTGTTGAGCTCTTTGGTGTTCAATTGGTGCGGTTATAGATTGTGGATGACTTCCATAGTACTGACTCTTCGTCATATCAATAATAGGATGTATGAAGTTTGTAGCGTCTTTATCTACAGGTAAATATTTCAAATACTCATTTGAAGATTCAATAATGGTTTTGGCTTTATCTGGACTTCTTCTTAACACCCAACACAAAGCAATCCCGGCCAATCCAACACCAATCATTTGATAATACTTTTTCCATGTCAAAGCTAATTTCAAATATTTGCCATCTGTGTATATATTACCAATAATGAGACCGGTTATAATCAAAATAAAAATTTCAAAACGCATATATATTGTACAATTATAATTTTTTGTTGTGAAGATAAATTGCATAAACAATAATTCCTAATGTGAAGAATCCTTGTATATAATGATGCTTTATGTGTAGTTTTTCACTGAGTTTTATTTGTTTGGGTTTATATTGAGCATAAAATAAATCCTGCGATTCTTCGTATGAAATTTGTCGTTTTCCTAATTGTAAATTAATCTTATTGTGTATGAAATAAACCCATTTCTTAAAAGATTCCCCACATGTTAAATAAGGCGTAACAGGATATTTGTCCAACAAATGACTAAAATTATTACTCATTGATTCGTTTGGTATATACAAAGGCATATTCATTATTAGGTCATAATATTTGCGTTTTATCGTATCATTTGGGTGTTTAGGATAGGTTTCCGCAACATGATGTAAGAAACTCCAATAACATGGTCCCCATATATCTGGTTCATAGTACTTCATCTATAATTTTAAAAACGAAAACTATATAGATATATACACGAAAATTATATTAATGGAAGTACAATATTGTAATAATTGTGGAAAATCAGGACATATACTAAACCAATGCAAAATGCCGATTACTAGTATAGGAATGATTGCATTTAGAAAGAAAAATGATAAATATGAATTCTTGATGATATGTCGTAAAGAAACATTGGGGTATATGGATTTTATACGAGGGAAATATAGTTTGAATAATAAGAATTATATTATGAATATGATAAACCAAATGACACTACATGAAAAATCAATGTTATTAAATAACGACTTCAGAACATTGTGGAAAAATATTTGGAATGAAGATAAGACTCAATATAAACAAGAATATAATACATCACATGAGAAGTTCATGATGTTGAAAGAAGGTATAACTATTAACGATGAATCATATAATTTGGATATGTTAATAAAAGAATCCAATAGTGAGTGGGTAGAACCAGAATGGGGTTTTCCTAAAGGCCGTCGCAATTTACATGAAAAAGATTATGATTGTGCATTGCGCGAATTTTGCGAAGAAACCGGTTATAATTCTTCACAAATACAAAATATACAAAATGTGATGCCTATTTTTGAATTATTCACGGGTTCTAACTACAAATCATATAAACATAAATATTTCCTTGTGTACATGAAAAATAACTGTAAATCTTCTGGATTTCAAGAAAGTGAAGTGAGTAATATGAAATGGATGACTATTGATGAATGTTTGACAAATATACGTGATTATAATTTAGAGAAGATTCAGATGATTACAAAAATACATGAATGTATGTTGAAAACACAATTTTGTATGATGTAAAATGTCTATGTTTTTATGTCTTTTTATACTATATAAAAACAATCATTATGACAGAAATAGAACCATGTCCATATGGATATTTTCGGCAAACCAAAAATGCACCATGTAAATTGAAATCCTTAGGAAGATTTGAAAAAAATGATGAACTACAAGAGCGTTATGTGTCCAATGATTTCAAAAATATGGTAACCGCTGAAGAATATCAAGAGAATATATTGAGTAAATTACCTGAGGGCTGGAAAGTCGTAAATTATGACAAAGATGAATGTAAATTTGAACGTTTGAGTGGTAATAATTTCAAACTTGTATCAAAAAAAAAGAAAACGAAAAACAAGAGAATTTCCTTGAACCAAACGAAAAAAGAATATATAGAAAAGCATTCACCTGAAAAAATAATATTGCCAGAACCGAGTTTCCCATTAATAGAAGAACCAGAAGCAATTGTTGTGGATGAAAGCGATGAACCATGTCCATATGGATATTTTCGGCCAATCAAAAATGGACCATGTAAATTGAAAACATTAGGAAGATTTGAAAAAAACACAGAACGTAAAGAGCGATATGTGCCGAATGAATTCAAAAACATGTTGTCTGATGCCGAATATGAAGAAAATATAGTAAGTAAAATACCCGAAGGTTGGAAAGTGGTCAATTACAACAAAGATGAATATAAATTTGAAAATCTATCGACAGGGGAGTTTTTATTAGTAGCTAAAAAAACCAAAACAAAGCGAAAAAGGATAGTATTGAATGAAACAAAAAAGGTGGAGGCGCCAAAAAAAAAAAATATTGAAAAAGATAAAAATTAAACCTGTGTCTATTAGCCCAGAAAGCGCTGAATATACACCAACAGGCTCATTTGTAAAGTTTGACCCAAGTTATTTGGATTATTTATATCCACGTATGGATGACAGTGAAGACTTTGTTATGAAAATAGCATCACATAAAGAATTCGGAAATAATAAATATGATGGTGCTTTACACCCTATTGAAGAACATGCCAATAAATTATGTAATTCAGATTTTGAATTGATGCCGCATCAAAATTTAGTGAAAAATTTCTTGTCGTATCATACACCTTATAATAGTTTATTGTTGTATCATGGTTTGGGGTCAGGTAAAACATGCAGTGCAATTGGTATTGCAGAAGAAACACGTGCTTACATGAAACAAGCTGGTATTAAAAAATCCATTATTTTCATTGCTTCTCCAAATATACAAGACAATTTCAGGAGTCAATTATTTGACGAGAAAAAATTAGTAGAAGTAGATGGTAAATGGTCATTGAACACATGTGTAGGTGAAGCTCTATTGAGAGAAATCAATCCTAGTACAATACATCAATTACCAAGACAGAAAGTAATCAATCAAATTAAGAATATTATTAATCAAAATTATATGTTTATGGGTTACAATAAATTCACAAATTATGTTCAATACAAAACCAAGGTTCCGACAACTATGGATCCAAAAAAGAGAACCTTAATAAGAAAGGCGAAAATGAAGAATATATTTGATCACCGACTTATTATTATTGATGAAGCTCATAATATTCGTATTACAAGTGAAAATAATAAACAAGATAAAGCAGCAAGACTATTGATGGAAATAGCTGAAGCCACAGATAATATGCGTTTACTTCTGTTGAGTGCAACACCAATGTATAATTCATATGAAGAAATCATATGGATAACAAATTTATTAAATAAAAATGATAAGCGTTCAACAATAGAAATAACTGATGTGTTTGATAAACATGGGGATTTCAAGAAGAAAACAAAGTCGGGTGAAAATCCACAAGAATTATTGAAGCGAAAACTTTCCGGATATGTTTCTTATGTCAGAGGAGAGAACCCATACATATTTCCATTGCGTGTTTATGCGAAAAATGAGGATTACAATCCAATTGTATTTTCACTACCTACAACACAAATGAATAATAAACCTATTGATACACCTATGGCAAATATGCAGAACTTCTTGTTTTACAATACATTGTCTATGTATCAGAAACAAGTATATAATGTATTATTGCAGTCTATTATGCATAAGAAAAATGAGCTTTATAACAAAATGGGTAATAAAACTGAAATGATATCGTTTGAAAATATGAACTCGTTTGGTTATGCATTGTTAGAAAAGCCAATAGAGTGTTTGAATATTGTATACCCAAATCCTGATTTTTTGAATGCATCACAAGGTATACAAGAAAGTGCATTGTATAAGATGATAGGTAAAAATGGACTAAGTGAAGTAATGAGCTATACAGAAATAAAAGGTAATAATCCTATGAAATACAACTTTGAATATAAATACAACGAATTTGGCAAAATATTCTCCAAATCAGAATTATTCAAATATAGTGCGAAAATGGCGTCTATATGCAATATTATTGAAAAAAGCGAGGGTATTGTTATTATTTATTCACAATATATTGATAGTGGTGTTGTATCTATGGCACTGGCATTGGAAGAAATGGGTTTCACAAAGTATAATAATGAACCTAGTATGAGGTCATTGTTAAAAACACCACCAGAACCGATTGACGCATTGACAATGAAACCACAAAGTGAAACGCTAGGTGAATTCCATCCCGCCCAATATGTAATGATTACAGGAGATAGAACATATAGTCCAAATAATAGCGAAATAATCAAATATGTGAATGATAAAGACAATAAAAATGGTGAAAAAGTAAAGGTAATATTGATTTCTAAGGCAGCAGCCGAAGGTGTTGATTTCAAAAATATACGTCAAATACACATACTAGAACCATGGTATAATATGAATCGCATAGAACAAATTATTGGGCGTGGCGTACGTAATTTAAGTCACTGTGCACTGGAATTCCGAAAACGTAATGTAGAAATATTTTTACACACTACATTATTGGAGAATTCCATGGAGTCTGCAGATATGTATCTATATCGTTTATCTGAAAAGAAATCCTTGAAAATAGGGAAAATAACAAGATTATTAAAACAAATAGCTGTGGATTGCTTGATTCATTCACAACAACAAGAACTGACCAATGAAAAATTAGAGTTGTTAAAAGAGAACCAAGACATAGAAATTACATTACCAAGTAAAATAGAGCGTGTTATGAAGTTTGGTGATGTTCCATTTACAAGTGTTTGTGATTATATGGAATGTGATTTCCAATGTTCCGCAAAAGAACCTACAATGGAAAATCAAATTACTTATAATGAACATTTTCTGGTCATCAATAGTGATAAAATCATAGAACGCATAAGAAATATATTCAAAGATATACCAGGTTCTCAAGGTATCTACTATATCCATAAAAATGATTTGAAAGAAATGGTTAATATTGTAAAACATTATAGTGATGAAGAAATAAATAATGTGTTGAATTTCTTTTTAACAGGAGAACCTATATATGATAGATATAACCGTCAAGGAACAATTATTAACAAAGGACCTTATTATATTTTCCAACCAAAGGAAATAATGGACAACGATGCATCATTATATGAACGCTTTACGCCTGTAGATGTAAAACTAAAATCAGTTGAGTTCTCATTAACAAAAGAGAAAGAAGAAACAATCCAAGTTACACAAAGTATACTTCAAAAAGTAATTGAGGATTTTGATGAATTATTCGTTTTGAAATCAATCACAACAGGTGAAAAGGATTTCAGTAAAATATTCCCATCATTAATAGTAAAATTGACCAAGTTATATAATATTACTGATGAACAATTCCAACATATTGCAATGTACAATATATTAAGTTCTCTTGTGTATGAAGAAAAACTATTGTTGTTGAATCATGTATATAACAAAAACAACGTTTTAACACCCAAACAAAAATTAATAGTTTCATATTTTGATAATTTCATTGTTATATCTGATGATGGAACATTAATGGGTATTGTCTTAAGTACCGAACATAATAAATATAAATGTTTTATACAAAATCCGGAAACTTCCATATTTGAAGAAGCTGAATATGTTGAAAAAACACAAATACTAACATCCGAATCGTTTAAAGATAAAATGATAATCAAAAAATCCGAGTTGAGTAACGTTGTTGGATTTTATTCGTTCTCCGACAATGATGCTATTTTCAAATTAAGAGATTTAAATGACGTTGTAAATAAAAAGGGCGCAAGAGTTTATCAACAGCAAATCAGTTACTTGATTAGTAAAATGAATACAATAGAAGAAAAAGAAAAGTTCATCAAAAAAGAGTCAAAAGAAGATAAAAGCAAAATATATTTGAAAGAAGATGAGAATGTATTTTTTTATAAGAATCAGTTTATTGTCCTTATAGAAATTATAATGATCTTGTATCAATTAACACGTAAATCTAAGTACTATTTGTTAACAGAAGAGCAAATTTTAATCAATAAACTAGGAACCTATGAGAAAAATTGAAACAAATAAAATGAAATAAATAATATATTATAATATATATAATATATCATAATGGGAGCAAAACCAAGAAAAAATAAGAGAATTTCCCTTAACAATCCAGCTGAAAAAAAAGATGAAGTTTTCGGTATATACATAAAAAGTGTATTAGAGAAGAAAATTACGCTGGATATCACAGAAATAGGTGCGAATATAGAGGAAATTTTGAAAAAAAAATTATGTGACACATATCAGGGAAAATGTATACCAGAAGGATATATAAAACCAGGTTCTATTAAGATTACTACACATTCAAATGGCATGATCATTACAGATTACATTGAGTTCCATGTAATATTTGAATGCTTTATATGTAATCCGGTAGAAGGGCAATTAATTGAATGCACTAGTAAGACAATAACCAAAGCCGGTATTCATGCAGAAGTGAAAGATGACGATAATATTCCATTACAAATATTTATTGCAAAGGACCATCATATTATGGACTATTACTTTTCAACAATAAAAGAAAATATGAATATTTTAGTGAAAGTCATTGGTATTCGTTTTGAATTGAATGACCCATATATTTGTGTCATAGCCAAATTGTCAGAGAAAACAGAAGATAAAGGTAAAAATAAGTCAAATAAATAAAGAAAATGAAATGGATATAAATATTTTTATAGAGACATACTTAATATGTTTAGTCCTCAAGTTATAAAAGAGAAAATAGATACTATGAATAAAGACGAACATTTGGAAATATTACGCATATTGTCTAACCATAGTGATGTCAAACTGAATGAAAATAAAAGTGGCGTTTTTGTGAATTTATCCCATGTAAGTGATAAGGTAATCAATGAGCTTTGTGAATTTCTTTCTTATAAAGAGAATCAAGAAGAAACATTATTGGAAATTGAACAACAGAAAAAAGAATACAAAGATAATTTTTTTAATAGTTCTAATGAGTAGAAACTTCACAATAATAGCTGCTTGTGATGAAAATAAAGGAATAGGAAAAAACAATAGTATTCCATGGAATATACCAGAGGATTTATTGTTTTTTAAAAATCATACACAAGGCAATGTTAATGAAATTTATGGTAGTAATGCAGTTATTATGGGAAGGAAAACATTTGAATCTATTGGTAAGCCATTGAAAAAACGTTATAATTGTGTGATATCAAAAACATTGAATCAAGAAGATTATAAAGATCAACATGTTTATATTTATAGATCATTAACAGAATGTTTGGAAGATTTATATAAAAAGGAACACATCATACAAGTGTTTGTGATTGGTGGAGCGGAATTATATAAAGAATCATTGTCACTTCCACAATGTATATGTGTTATAATCAATAATATAAAAGGCACATATGATTGTGATTCCTTTTTTCCATACTTTGATACTTCAAACTATAATCTACAAACGTGTGTTATAAGTCCACGTGTTACGTGTAATATTTATAATAAATTGAAATAAAAATTATGTGTTATATTATGTAACATATAATTATGTCGCATTATTACAATTTCATGTTGCCAAAAACGGATAATTTGTTTGATGTTATGAAAGGTCACATGTTGAGTGATAGTAAGTACAATAGCATGCGTTTAAAAACGCTAGATGAAGGAGAAATTATTGAGAGAAAACCATCTATAGAAACTTCAAATGATAAAAATGATAAGAAAGATAAAAATAAGGACCGCGATGTTGATGCATTATTTTGGTGTGTTTATACAGGCGTATATGGTGTAGAAAAATACAATGAAATTGAGCGTTATATGAATGTGATGATTGAAGAAAAAACCAAAATCACGAAAGAATTTGAAAAAAATAGAAACAGTTTAAAGCAACATAATAAAAAACTCACTATTAAAGAAATAAAGGAAATATTGTCAAATTTGTTGACAAATACAAAGGATTATGATAATTTATATGCATATTCTGTGTATTATAAGAGACCCATTTATTTGATTAAAAACAACACGATTATGAAGATTATACCACACGAGTCTTTGGATGAACCTATCATAATAGAAAATGCAACTTATATAGAAGATGCAAAACCAGACAATTACGAAAATTACTATGAGCTGAACAATTTCCGTAACCCACTGAAAAGTGTTTCACAATTTCGTATGAATGAGATTCGTAATCTCGCCAGTGAATTTGACATAGAGCCAAAAACCAAAACGAAAAACGAAATATACAATGAATTGAACCACTTGTTTATGTTTGAATCCTTATAAAAAATTGAATTACAAAATTATCAATATAGCAATTACATTATATCTTCAATTATATATATAATGGAAAAATCAGCCCAAGAGAATTTCAATAATATCATTAATAATTATTTAGCTGGTAACCCTCTTAGTCGTATTGATGGAAAAACAAACGAAATTGAATTACGTTTTGGTAATTCACGAAAAACACGACCCTTTTCCAAAATTGACTATGATAATGTTGCAAAAGCATTAATGACACATGGGTTTAAACCGGAGAATCCTGATGGATTTCATAGTTTACGTATTTCACATGAGTTTTTGGATGGAAAAACCGGTATGCGTAAAATGTCTAATATTCGTGCTGAAATTGTTGGGTTAGATCTAATCAAGTCTTATTGTCAAACAAATAGTTTGCAGAAGCTTTTGGATATGCCATCAACAAATTATGAAAAACTGAAATTCACGCAAAAAACACGACCAATACTTGATGATAAACCGTTACCACCAGCTGATTATGAAGAATACAATTTACGTGTCTCATATCAATTAGAACAAGTATATAATAGCAAGAAGCCTATTATTCGTTCTATAATAGATAAATGGACAGATAGCTTGAAAACATTTCGCTTATTGAACCGTGTACGTTTGGTACATGACACATTGCCTGTGTTTGCTGATTTGAGCATTGTTAAATCTTCCAAAACGACGAAAAATGTACCGATGAAAACATATAATATACAAGATTCTAAGGTTTTTGAGTCACCAGAGAAGTTTGAAATTGAAATGGAATTGGATAATTCCAGAGTAGGTGTTGGTACAAATTACGAAAATGTCGCTGATTTCCGCAAATTAATAGGGACAATCATAAAATATGTATTGGGTGGAATTCAACAAACACCTTATCCCATATCATATAAAATTCAAGATGAAATATTGAACGAATATATGGTTTTAGTCCATGGTGATAAACATGAAAATGGGAGAATCATACCGCGGAATTTCATTGGTCCATCATCGTTGACACTACAAATGAAGAATATCATTGAAATTCAAGAAGATTCTATTGTTCCAAATATTAGAAATAATTATACTGTTACGGATAAGGCAGATGGTCTTCGTTGTTTGTTGTATGTAGCTCATGACGGCAAGCTATATTTGATAACTACAAATATGAATATTATCAATACGGGTGCTTATGTAGACAACAAGGATCTGTATTTCAGCTTGTTGGATGGTGAATACATCTTACAAAATAAAAATAATCAAAATATTTATTTGTTTGCGGTGTTTGATATTTACTATATTAACAAGAAGAGTGTGCGAGAATATGCCTTCACAGGAGTTGTATCGGAAACAGATAAAAAAGAGAAATTTCGCATGAAATTGATGAATGATTTCGTGAAAATCATGAAACTGAAATACGTTTCAAAAAGTGTATGTAATTTCCGTGTAGAGTGCAAGAAATTCTATATGGGCACTGAAGATGTGACAATATTCCAAGGATGTAGTCAAATCATGTCCAATATACAAGATGGTGTTTATGAATATGAAACGGATGGTTTGATATTTACGCCGTCTAATATGGCTGTTGGTAGCGATGTTGTAGGCACAGCGGGTCCATTAATGAAACATACATGGGAACATTCTTTTAAATGGAAACCAGCCGAATTCAATACAATTGACTTTTTAGTAACAACGAAGAAAAACGATAGAAATGAAGACCTTGTATCCAATATATTTGAAGAAGGAACCAATGTTAAAGAAACCAAAGTGTCTCAATATAAGACACTAATATTGCGCTGTGGATACAATGAGAAACAACATGGGTATTTGAATCCATTTCAAGACGTGGTTGATGGTACAGATGGTAAACACAATGTGTATAATGAAGGAACTTATAAACCAGTACCATTTCAGCCTACCAATCCATATGATAGCAATGCTTGCTATGCTAATATTTTGTTGACACCTTTTGGTAATGATTTAGCGATGATGAGTGAAGAAGGAGAACCTTTTGAAGAGAATATGATTGTTGAATTTAAGTATGATTTAACGAAACCAGGATTGTGGAAATGGATTCCTTTGAAAGTGCGTTATGATAAAACAGCCGAATTAAAAGCTGGTGGCATCAACTATGGTAATGCATATCATGTAGCAAACCAAAATTGGAATACTATACACAACCCTATTACATTAGAAAATATATGTGAAAATAAAAATATTCCTACATACGTGGAAGAAAATATTGAAGAAGATACAAATGAAAATGAGAGCATTTATTACAATCGTAACAAAAATACAAAGAAGAGTCAAGCATTGAGGGATTTTCATAATCTATATGTGAAACATTTATTGATACACCAAATATCAAATAAGAAAGATACACTCATTGATTATGCTGTTGGTTCTGGCGGTGATTTGCCAAAATGGATAGATAGTCATTTGTCATTTGTCTTTGGTATTGATATCATGCGCGATAATATTCACAACCGTATTCGCGGTGCTTGTGCAAGATATTTGAATCACTTGAAATTGAAAAAAAATATTCCACAATGTTTGTTTGTAACTGGTAATAGTGGTCTAAATATACGTAACGGTGATGCATACAAAGAGCCTTTTGGGACGAAAAAGGACAAGGAAATAAGTAATGCACTATTTGGAAATGGTCCAAAAGATCAAGATGCTTTGGGTAGAAATGTGTATAAAAAATATGGTGTAGCAAGTGAGGGATTCCATATTTCATCTTGTCAATTTGCATTACACTATTTCTTTGAAAATGAGAGTACAATGCATGGATTTATTAGGAATATAGCGGAAACAACAAAGTTAAATGGACATTTTATTGGTACATGTTTTGATGGTGCAAGTGTGTTTAATATACTTCAAAATAAGAATAAAAATGAAACATTGGCGTTTTACGATGAGTCACGGAAAACACAACAAATTACCAAATTATATAACGAGACGGGGTTTAGTGATGATGAAACTAGTTTGGGGTATAAAATAGAAGTATTTCAAGATAGTATTGGTAAACCCTTTGTTGAATATTTGGTGAATTTTGAATACTTTACAAGAATTATGGAAAATTATGGTTTTGTGTTATTATCTAAAGAAGAGTCAAAACCATTAGGGTTCCCTAATGGAACAGGGTTATTTGAGGAATTATATAAACAAATGATGGTATTGTATGAACAGAACCCCAAGATTTCTAAGAATTACAAAAATGCTCATTTGATGACAGATAGTGAGAAAACCATTAGTTTCTTGAATCGTTACTTTATATTCAGAAAGGTACGTAACGTGAATGCAGATAAAATAATGAAACATAGAATGCTTACAAGAGAAACGGATGACGAGTCAGTATTGGAAGTAGAAACCAAACCAACAGAGCCTGAGCCTGAAACAAAAGATCCTGAGCCTGAAACAACAAAGGTGAAGAAAGTGCGTAAAAAGATTAAATTCACACAATAGAATTCCAAACAATCCAAACAAAATTTTATATTATAAATACAATGTAATATAAAATTTACTTGTTATTATGAATTAGTA
>MDTB01172756.1_pt1 | contig 14541 bp, 12 predicted proteins | sample 811161 | NCBI WGS metagenome assembly MDTB01 (sample SAMN05326650, study PRJNA326480) | marine metagenome | isolation source: seawater | place: Mediterranean Sea | collected 2009
TGAAATATACAGAAGACGACTTACGGGTCGATTTAGAAAACCAAAAATACGAATTCGGCTTCGAAACAGATATTGAGTATGAAGATTTTCCTACAGGTCTGAACGAAGAAATCGTAAAGATGATTTCGGCCAAAAAAAATGAGCCGGAATGGATGACCGAGTGGAGACTCGAAGCTTTTCGAATTTGGCAGAAAATGGAAGAGCCAAATTGGGCCAATGTGAAATATGAAAAACCTGATTTTCAGGCTATTAAATATTACGCAGCTCCAAAGAAAAAACCGGAATTGGCAAGTTTAGATGAAGTAGATCCGGAACTTTTAAAAACATTCGAAAAATTAGGAATCAACATCGAAGAGCAGAAAAGACTTTCCGGTGTTGCGGTAGATATCGTGATGGATTCCGTTTCGGTGAAAACAACCTTTCAGGATACTTTGATGGAGAAAGGAATTATTTTCTGCGCGATTTCCGAAGCTATTCAAAATCACCCGGATTTGGTGAAAAAATACATCGGAAAAGTAGTTCCAAGAGGCGATAATTTTTATGCAGCACTCAATTCTGCAGTATTTTCCGACGGAAGTTTTTGCTACATTCCTAAAGGAGTGAAGTGTCCGATGGAGCTTTCAACTTATTTCAGAATCAACCAATCTGGAAGTGGACAATTTGAAAGAACACTTTTGATTGCCGATGAAGGCAGTTATGTATCTTATTTGGAAGGTTGTACCGCGCCATCAAGAGACGAAAACCAATTGCACGCGGCAGTTGTGGAATTAATCGCGTTGGATGATGCTGAAATCAAATATTCAACCGTTCAAAACTGGTATCCCGGAAATGAAGAAGGAAAAGGTGGCGTTTTCAATTTCGTAACCAAAAGAGGAATTTGTGAGAAAAATGCAAAAATTTCCTGGACCCAAGTGGAAACCGGTTCTGCAGTTACTTGGAAATATCCGTCATGCATTTTGAAAGGCGATAATTCGATCGGTGAGTTTTATTCCATCGCAGTGACCAACAATCATCAATATGCCGATACGGGAACGAAAATGATCCACATCGGTAGAAACACGAAATCTACCATTATTTCTAAAGGAATTTCTGCAGGAAAATCCAATAATTCGTACCGCGGTTTGGTGAAAGTAATGCCTTCCGCGAAAGGAGCAAGAAATTTCTCACAATGTGATTCGCTTTTGATGGGTAATGAATGTGGAGCACACACTTTCCCTTATATCGAAATCAAAGATCCTACCGCGCAATTGGAACACGAAGCTACTACTTCCAAAATCGGTGAAGATCAAATTTTTTATTGTAACCAAAGAGGAATCAATACCGAAAAAGCCATCGCATTGATTGTAAATGGTTTTGGGAAAGAAGTTTTGAACAAATTACCAATGGAATTTGCAATCGAAGCACAAAAATTACTGGAAATTTCTCTCGAAGGATCAGTTGGATAAAAACAGTTTAATCGAAGTATTATTTTCATTAAACAACACTCAAGAAAAGAAAACATTATGCTAAATATCAATAATTTACACGCGAAAATTGAAGACGGTGTAGAAATTTTAAAAGGAATCAACTTACAAATCAATCCGGGTGAAGTTCACGCGATTATGGGACCCAACGGAGCAGGAAAATCTACCCTTTCATCGGTTATTGCCGGGAAAGAAGATTACGAAGTAACAGAAGGAGAAATCCTTTTCGAAGGGGAAAATATTAGCGAAGATGCACCGGAAGAACGCGCTCACAAAGGAATTTTCCTTTCTTTTCAATATCCGGTAGAAATTCCGGGAGTTTCGGTAACCAACTTTATTAAAGCTGCATTAAACGAAACCAGAAAGGCAAACGGTTTGGAAGAAATGCCTGCTAAAGAAATGTTGGCTTTAATCCGTGAAAACTCTGAAAAATTGGGCATTAAAAGAGATTTCCTTTCAAGATCTTTGAACGAAGGATTCTCTGGAGGCGAGAAAAAAAGAAACGAAATTTTCCAAATGATGATGCTGAATCCGAAATTGGCGATTCTTGATGAAACCGATTCCGGTTTGGATATCGACGCACTCAGAATTGTTGCCGATGGAGTAAATTCTTTCAGAAACGAAGGTAATGCAGTTTTGCTTATCACTCACTACCAAAGACTTTTAGATTATATTCAGCCTGTAGGAAAATCTTCATACTCAATATCTGTTTCGAAGCCGAATTCGTATTTTTGGTTTTCTAAATCGACCCGTAAGTCGTCTTCTGTATATTTCATTTAATTAAATGATTAAAAAATTAGATGATTAATAAAAATAGTTTCTTTTTTTATTATCGATTTACGATTGATTATCAACAAATTTCGACAACTTTATGGAAAATATTTAGCAATCATTAATTAAATTTCAAGATTAATAACATTTTTTATAATATTTTACAAAAAAACATTTAATCTTATAACTAAAGGGAAAAAGATTCCCCACAACCGCAGGTTCTGCTTGCATTGGGATTATTAAAAACAAAACCTTTTCCGTTCAATCCTCCCGAATATTCCAAAGTGGTTCCGGCTAAATAAAGAATAGATTTTTTATCTACAATTATTTTAATTCCGTTGTCTTCGAAAATTTGATCGGCATCCGATTTCTCATTATCGAATTTCAAAACGTACTCTAAACCTGAGCATCCACCGCTTTTCACGCCGACTCTTATGAAATCTTCAAAAGGCTTAAAACCATCTTCTGTCATCAGCTGGATGGCCTTTTCTTTCGCATGATCGCTTACTTTTATCATTGTTTTTATTTAGAATGATTTTAGATTGCAAAATTACTAATAATATAATGAAAATCAAATTTGTGACGGTATATTTGTCTATCTGAATTATAGAAGAAAAAATTTAACATTTTAACCGTAACCCTATCCAAATCGAAATATTTACTCATGAAAAAAATTGCACTGATATTTTTGGGATTATCTACCCAAATCTTTTTTGCGCAGGCAAACCGTTTTATCTATCAGGTAACGATGAAAACGGATTCCACCAACCGAAACGACATTAAAACCGAAACCGCTTATCTCGATGCAACACCCGAAAAATCTATTTTCTACGGGGAAAAAAGATTGCAGCGTGATTCGTTGTTTACAAGAATGAGACAGACAAATGGCGCTAGTTTCGACCGGTCGCAAATACAGAACCTGCGCTCAAATATTGACTATACAGTAGAAAAAGATTTTAAAACCGGAAAAAACACTTTTAATTCCAGAATTGCACGTGACCAGTATTCTTATGAAGAAGACCGGCCAATGGAATGGAAAATTCTTCCGGAGACCGCAAAGATTGGCGAATATAAAACCCAAAAGGCTGAAACGGATTTCGCCGGCAGAAAATGGGCAGCGTGGTTTACCACTGATGTTCCTTTTCAGGATGGACCTTATAAATTCTCGGGACTTCCGGGACTGATTGTAAAAGTGGAGGATTCTAAAGGCGACTATTCTTTCGACCTGAAAGAGACAAAGAAAATTGCCGAAATACAGAACTTTAATCAATCTGGAAATGTCGTTAAAGTAAAGAGAAAAGATTTTGTAAAACAAGAAGCACTCTTCCGCAAAGATCCCTCATCATTTATGCAGGCCGCTATGGGGACAAGAGGTGATGGCGGAATCAGCGCTCCCCAAAGCAGAGGTTCAATGCGGACTCCTGATCCAAATCAGCGCAGGCAGATGGAAACGAGAATGGCGGAGGAGTTGAAGAAAAATAACAACCCGATTGAATTGAATTAAAAAAAAATCCCGATCTATTGAGATTCGGGATTTTGATTTAGATCGTTTCCCCGCTTTTCAGCCATTCCGATTTTGAAAGGTATTGCTCATCAGGATAATAAATAAACAAGACGTTTTTACCTTTTATGGTATTGATGATTGGTTCTGCCAAAGCTCTGGGAACCGCCGGGCAGCCCCAGCTTCTGCCGATTCTCTTCTGAGATTTAATGAAATCTTCACTAACGTAATCTGCTCCATGCATCACGATCGCTCTTTGCAGAGCCGCATCATTATAACCCGGATCCATCCCTAAAAGCTTGAGCGAATATCCGTTGCTGCCGTTGTACGTACTTTCGGTAATGTAAAAACCAAGGCTGCTTTGGTAAGAACTTTCGGTGTTCGAAAATTTATGTGCAAATTCTTCACCCGTATTTTTTCCGTGCGCAACCAAGGAATTGAAAACTACTACTTTCTTCTCCAAATCAATTACCCAAAGGCGCTTTTGTGTTGATGAAAGTGAAAAATCGACGATACTGATTAAATTTGAAGTTTCTGGAAGTTTACCGGCTTTTTTAAGCTTATTGAACCCTAAAAAAGCTTTTTCAAAAACTTCAGGATTTAAAACATTTATTCCTTCAAAACTGAGGGAGGAAAAAATTTCTTCGCCCGTTATTTTTATGGAATTGGCCATTTTTCCGGCTGATAAAATTTTGGTGTGAGCTTTAAGTGAAGTTTTGGTGTCTGAAACTGTCGCTACATCCCTTTTATAGAAAGAGGTTGCGACAATAAATACCAAAAACAGTGTTAAAAGAACTTTCCTCATAAAACATTATGTTAAATTGATTTTAGGACTGCAAAACTACAAATAATTAAATATCACGTGGTTAAATCAATTTATTTTAATTGTTTTTTAAGAAACTTTAACTCATATACAGTTCAAAAATATTTTGTAATTTTGCTTCCTGATGTTAAGGACATTAAAAATCTTTCTGATTATTTTGGGCTTGGGAGTTTTCATACTTCCAACGCAGACACTTTTCGCGCAGGATCCAACGGTGGAATGCTGTGAAAAAAAATCAAAGAAAGATGACTGCTGCAAAAGCGAAGAAAAAAAGTCCTGCCATTCTGATAGTCCTTCAGAAAAATCTGGAAAGAACAATTGTGGTAATGATTGCTCAAACTGTCATACGTGTTCTATAAATTTTGTCCTTAATTACTATCATTCCGAAGAATATCAGTCTTTGCAAAAAACATTCTTCGTCCATCAGCTGAAATTTATTTACGAAATTTCTTTTTTTTCCTCAAGTATTCAAAACATTTGGCAACCGCCCAAAATAGCTTAATTTATTGATTGACAGCCGAAAGTATGTTCTTTTGGCAAAGCTTTTATTAAATTAAATTATTAAAAAAAATGAAAACAATACTGAAAAGCCTTGTTGCTTTTTCACTTTTATTCTCCAGTTTTATATTTGCGCAAACCATTTCCACTGCCACTTTTATGGTGAAAGGCAATTGCGGAATGTGCAAAGAACGAATCGAAACCACCGCATTAAAAGCTGGAACAAATTCTGCTCGCTGGTCTGCAGAAACCCAACAACTTACGGTAGAATACGATACAGCAAAAACAAACCCTGATGAAATTCTTAAAAAAATTGCGGAGGCAGGCCACGATAACGAAAAGTTTGCAGCTCCAAATAATGTTTATAACGAATTGCCGGGTTGTTGCCATTATGAAAGAGAACCTTCTTTCTTGAAATCAGCTGAAAATTCTACGCCAAAAAAATCCGAAAATCAATTTTTCGTGAGAGGAAATTGCAGTTCATGTAAAGCCCGAATCGAAAAAGCTGCTAAAACTGCCGGCGCTGATTCAGCGAATTGGGATCCTGAAACCCAAACAGTAACACTTAATTTTAATCCTGCAAAAACTTCAGCCGATGCAATTTTGAAAATGATCGCCGATGTAGGTCACGATAATGAAAAGTATACCGCGAGCGATTCGGTATATAAAAACCTTCCCGACTGTTGTCTTTACGACCGCACCTTGCCTTTGGGCGTAAAAAGTGATTTGGTTCACATCGAAGAAAGCCCCGCTCCAAAAAAGGATTTCACCCAACATGCTGATCATGTCGACAAGAGTATTGAAGAGGTAAAGCTCATAAAAATGGGGGAAGCTACAGCGCTCAGTAAAAAGGAAACCGGCCTTACCTTCAATATCAGTTCTAAAGAATTATTGAAAGCTGCTTGCTGTAATTTATCGGAAAGTTTCGAAACCAACGCAACTGTTGATGTCGCATTCAGCAATGCGGTTACCGGAACCAAACAACTGAAAATGTTAGGGTTAGACCAAAAATATACTTCATTGACAAAAGAACTTTTGCCTTCCATCCGCGGTTTGGCGTCACCTTATGGAATGAATTTAATTCCCGGCAGATGGATTGGCGGAATTCAGCTTACGAAAGGTGGAAGCACGGTTACGAACGGTTACGAAAGCATTACCGGACAAATTAATACCGAACTTCTAAAAATGCAGGATAAACCGGAAACTGCCATCAATTTTTTCGGAGATATCAATGGAAGATTCGAATCCAATATCACTTCCATCAGTAAAATTTCTGACAAATGGAACCAGTCGGTACTTCTCCACGGAAATGCCACTTTAGCAAAGATGGACACGAATGACGACGGTTTCTTAGACCAACCGACAGGAAACCAGATTAATGCAGCTTACTTGCTGAATTACAACGATTTGGAACACTCAGGTATGGGTACGCATTTTGGAATAAGTTTCGTTAAAGATGAAAGATTCGGCGGGCAAAAAGATTTCGATAAAAATACAGACCGTTCACAGCAAAGCTTTTACGGAGTGGGAATTGATATTACCAAATTCGACATTTGGAATAAAACAGGATACGTTTTTAAGGGAAAACCTTATCAAAGTATCGGCTGGATGAATCAGTTCACCTATCATCAGCAGGACAGCTTTTTCGGACAGAGAAATTACCTCGGTAACCAGAAAACCTTTTACTCAAACTTAATTTTCGAAAGTATTTTCGGGAATACAAATCATAAATACAAAACCGGAGCAAGTTTTCTGTATGATGATTTCGATGAAAATTATCTGACTCAGAATTTTAAAAGAACTGAAACCGTTCCCGGACTATTCTTTGAATATACATTAACAGGTTTAAAGTACACCTTGGTTGCGGGTGCAAGAACCGATTTTCACAACCTTGCCGGAACACAGTTTACGCCAAGACTTAACTTTAAATACGACATTTCTCCGAAGACAATCTTGAGACTTTCTGCCGGAAAAGGCTTCAGAACAGCCAATATTTTTGCTGAAAATCAACAATATTTTGCCTCCAACAGACAGATTGAAATCTTAGGAAACGGCGGAGAAATTTATGATTTAAAACCAGAAATCGCATGGAATTACGGAGCAAGTCTTCAACAAGAATTCAAACTTTTTAACCGAAAAGCGACCTTAGTTGCTGATTTTTTCCGAACCGATTTCCAAGATCAGGTGTTGGCAGATTTGGACATTTCGCCGAACAAAATTGTATTCTATAATCTTGACGGAAATTCTTATGCAAACAGTTTCCAAACTCAATTGGATTTTGTTCCCGCAAAAAATCTGGAACTGCGCCTTGCCTACAAATATTATGATGTTCAGGCCGATTTTTCAGGAGGAAAAAGAGAGATCCCGTTTATGGCAAAAAACCGTGGATTCTTTAATGCATCATATGCTACGGATAAAAATGATAAAGGTGCTTTCTGGAGTTTCGATACAACACTACAGTTGGTTGGAAAACAGAAATTACCCAATTTAAATGCAAACCCGGCAGAATTCAGACTTCCTGAATATTCCGATTCATTTGCAACTTTGAATGCGCAGATTTCCAGAAACTTCAATAAAAATATTCGTGTATATTTGGGTGGAGAAAATCTAACAAGTTATACCCAAAACCAGCCGATCATTGACGCAAAAAATCCATTTGGAAATTATTTTGATGGTGGAATGGTATATGCTCCGATCATGCCCGCGAACTTTTATCTAGGTGTAGATTTCTCCTTTAATTAAAAATAAAATATTAGATATGAAAAAGGTTATTGTAATGATTTTTGCAGTTGCAGCTATCGCTACTTCCTGTAAAAACACCAAAAACACGGAGACTCAAAATTCGGCGGCACAAACAGCCACTGCACCTGAAACCAAATCTCAAGACGACGCAACCTCGCAAAGTTCCGCTCCGGAAAAAAATTCTGCAACCGTAACCACTTCCACAGACGGAAACAGACCAGCATTGAATCCTGCTCATGGTGAACCTTATCACCGATGCGATATTCAGGTAGGCGCGCCGCTCGACAGCCCTGCTCCGGTTCAGCCTGCAGCTCCGCAGGTTATTCCGCAACAGGCTTCTGTAAGTAATAATTTCAATACAAATCCTATTGCACCTTCAGCGGCACCGGCACCATCGGTTTCTTCAACTTCATCGTTAGGACCAAAACCAGCGCTGAATCCGCCACACGGCGAGCCGCATCACCGTTGCGATTTGCAGGTGGGAGCGCCTTTAACTTAAATGAAAGTTTTATTTAAATAGAAATTGCGGAATCAAAAGTTCCGCAATTTTTTTATTTCTTTTCTGAATCTCCTACAAACTCCAACGAAACCGAATTCATGCAATAACGCATTCCGGTTGGAGGCGGTCCATCATTGAAAACGTGACCAAGATGGGAATCGCAGCGTTTGCAGACCACTTCAATTCTTTCCATTCCGTGGGAAGAATCTCTGTTGTAAGCAACTCCATCTTTATCGGCTTCAAAAAAACTCGGCCATCCGCAAGTGGAAGAAAACTTCGAATCTGACCGGAAAAGATGGTTCCCACAAACCGCGCAGTAATATTCGCCGAGCTCATCAAACTGATTGTATTTTCCCGTGAACGGTCTTTCTGTTGCAGCTTCGCGAGCAATTGCATAAAGATCCGGAGATAGGATTTTTTTCCATTCTTCGTTGCTAACGGTTAATTTAGAACGATCTGTCCTTGAGTAATAAGGATTGTTTTTGGTGGTAATATTTTCCATTTGTTTTTCTTTTTCGGGTTTATTTACCTGAGAACACATTTGTAGGGAAATGCTCATCAGAATAATTAGGATTGTTTTCATCTTTTTAAAAACAGATTTTTAAGATAAATCGTATTTAGAATGAATTTTGCTCTTCAAAAGTAGTAAATTTGAACCTAATGAACGACGCAGAAAAAAAAATACAGCTTAGAAAATACAAATTATTTGCAACAGGACTTTTCGTTTTGATGGCGGTGATTTTTGTGGCGACCACCATTTTAGAGAAAAGAAATCCCGCGCATTGGATTGGTTACATCCGCGCTTTTTCGGAGGCGGCGATGGTGGGTGCATTAGCGGATTGGTTTGCAGTGACAGCCCTTTTTAACTATCCTTTAGGACTGAAAATTCCACACACGAATCTTATTGAAAACAGCAAAGACCTAATTGGCGATAATCTCGGGAATTTCGTGGTTTCTAATTTTCTTTCGCCTTCGAATATTCGTCCGTACATTCAAAAGCTTAAAATTTCTCAATTTGTGGGTGAATGGCTTTCAAAAGAACGCAACCAACAGAATTTGGTGAAAGAAATGTCGAATATTGTTTTAGATATTTTGAACAAATTAGATGATTCTGCGGTGGTAAATTTTATTGGAAACAAAGCAAAAGAAATGTCCGATGACATAAAAATCAATCATATTTTAGGCAACGGAATCGAGTATGTTCTCGATAAAAACGATCATCAAAGGATGATTACAAGCCTTTCAAAACAGATAAAAGATTACGTTCTGCAAAATCAGGAAATCGTAAAAAACCGTGTAAAAAAGGAAAGTTTCTTCCTGATTCCGAAATTTGTAGATGATACGATCGCCGAAAAAATAACCAACGGACTTTCTTCTTTTTTTGAGGAAGTAGAAAACGACCAAAACCATTCTTTACGGAGCGAAATTACCCAGAAGCTGTACGCTTTTTCGCATGAAATACAAACCGAAGAAAAATGGGCGGAGGAATTTCGCGGGATTAAAAATGATTTTCTAAAAGAGGAAAAAATCAACCAATATTCAAAAGACATTTGGGAATCCATCAAAAAATCTTTATCGAAGGAATTGGAAGATGAAGATTCAGCATTAAAGAAATATTTGCAAAAAAACCTTTCAGAACTTTCGGAAAATCTAAAATCCGATGAAAAACTTCAGTATAAAATCGACCATTGGGTTCGGGTTACGGCTTACAAATATATTCTCCGAAACACTCATCAGTTCGGGGATTTAATCAGTTCTACCGTAGGAAACTGGCAAGGAAAAGAGCTCAGCGAAAAGCTAGAACTGGAAGTTGGCAAAGATTTGCAGTTCATCCGCGTAAACGGAACTTTGGTCGGCGGTTTGGTTGGATTGGTAATCTATACGATTGCGAATTTCTTCATTTAACTTTTTAAACCACAAAAGGCACATAAGCTTTTTCTCAATCATTTTTATTTAAGATTTTAAAAGATAGCAAAATTTGAAAAACAGATTTTGCTACCTTCTGTAATGCTTTTTTCAAACATTTCTTTTGTGGCTTTTGTGGTTCAATAATCAATATTTTTCCAAAAGCTTCTTATTAATATCATGAATCAATTGCGGGCCTTCGTAGATAAATCCGGTGTAAAGTTGGATTAAACTTGCGCCTGCTTCCAGTTTTTCAAGTGCATCTTCAGCAGAATGAATTCCGCCAACACCGATGATTGGGAAAGCTTTACCACTTTTTTCTGAGAGAAATCGGATGACTTCCGTGGAACGTTTTGTTAATGGTTTTCCGGAAAGTCCACCAGTTTCTTGTCTATTTTCGGAAATAAGGTTATCTCTAGAAAGCGTGGTGTTTGTGGCAATTACGCCTGCAATTTTGGTTTCTTTTACAATATCAATGATATCTAAAAGCTGATCGTCCGTCAAGTCCGGCGCGATTTTGAGTAAAATAGGTTTTGGTTTTTCTTTTTGCGAATTGAGGTGTTGCAAAGTTCCGAGCAATTTTGTTAATGGTTCTTTGTCCTGAAGCTCCCGAAGATTTGGCGTATTGGGCGAACTTACATTCACCACGAAATAATCGACAACAGGAAATAATTTTTCGAAACAGATGATGTAATCATTCACCGCATCTTCGTTGGCCGTGATTTTATTTTTTCCAATATTTCCGCCAATCAGCACGTTTTTATTGTTCTTCAGCCGTTCCACCGCCGCATCTACTCCACCGTTGTTGAAACCCATTCGGTTGATGATTGCAGAATCCTCTTTCAGACGGAACAGTCTTTTCTTGGGATTTCCGTCTTGTGGCTTTGGTGTTAAAGTTCCAATTTCAATAAAACCGAATCCCAGTTCCGAAAGTTCACTGAACATTTTTGCATCCTTATCAAAACCTGCAGCTAGACCTACGGGATTTTTAAATTTCAACCCGAAAACTTCACGTTCCAATTTTTTGTCTTCAATAGGTTTCGGAAGAAAAATTTTGGCAAGAAAAGGGAAATTCTTTAATAATGAAAAAGTGAAATAATGTACTTCTTCGGGATCGAATTTGAATAGAATTGGGCGGATGAGGCTTTTATACATTTGTAAAATGGGGTTTCACAAATTTACAATTTTCCGGCGAATTTTATTGCTCTCACAATATTTTGAATACATTTGCTTTTCTATTTGCAGAAAATGTGGAACAACAGACTCAATACCATTTCATTTTATACAAGTTTCATTGCCTTCGGTCTTATGATTGTGGAAGCAGGATTTTATACAGAGCTCCTGTACCGGTCGCAAGTAATTTTCTTTTATGATGTAAGTTTCCTGCTTACCATCTTCAACATCTTGTATTATAACATGTATAAGAAAAATGCAGCCACTCGGAAACTCTGGCCGCTGGAAATCCTAATCATTCTGCTGGTCATTCTATATTACGCTGCGCGGCTGGAATATAATTTCTTCGATTCCCGAAATCTGCGGTTGGTGAACCAAAGACTGCTGTATCTGTTGATTACGCTTTGTTTTATCAGAGATTTTTCGTGTTTGCATATCAATTTTAAAAGAGCATTTATCAATCCTGCGCAGCTGTTTATTTCGAGTTTTATTGGAATTATTTTCCTGGGAACCGCAATGCTCCTCATGCCGAATGCAACTACAAAGGGAATAACAGTGCTCGATGCGCTCTTCACTTCTACCAGCGCTGTATGTGTAACAGGTTTGGTGACGCTTGATACCGCCAAAGATTTTACCGTGTTCGGGAAGATTATCATCCTTGCTCTGATACAGACCGGCGGGTTGGGAATTATGACTTTTGCGAGTTATTTCAGCTATTTTTTCCGGGGCGATTCGTCGTTTGAAAACCAGATCAGCATCAGCGAAATGACAAGTTCAGATAAACTGGGCGATGTTTTCAATACTTTAAAACGGGTTCTGGTGATCACCGTAACCGTAGAACTGGTGGGAGCTGCACTTATTTACCTCTCTCTGGACCTGAGCCTTCTGGGCAACTCCATTAACAATGGAATTATGTTTTCGGTTTTTCATTCTATATCTGCCTTCTGTAATGCTGGATTTTCAACACTTACAGGCGGTTTAAGCGAACCCGGCTACGAACTTAATTACGCGTTACATGTTGTTATCGCATTCCTTTTTATATTCGGCGGACTTGGTTTTCCGATTGTGTATAATGTCTACAAATACATCCGCCATCTGTTCCAGAATATACTGCTGTCTAAAATAACAAAAGAAAAATACCGGTACACGCCATGGGTCATCAACATCAATAGCAGAATTATTTTGATTACCACTGCGATTCTCTTAGTTGTGGGAACTGTTTTAATTTATTTGTTTGAAAAGGATGGTTCTCTGAAAAACCACACGTATTTCGGGACTGTTGTAGAAGCCTTTTTCATCTCAGCATCTAACCGGACCGCAGGCTTCAACACTGTGAATATGGTGAGTTTAAGCGGCCCCACGATAATGATCTGCTTACTGCTGATGTGGATTGGAGCCTCGCCTGCATCTACCGGTGGTGGTATTAAAACAACAACATTTGCGATCGCCATCCTTAACATTATCGCATTTGCCAAAGGCAAAAACAGAACAGAAGTGTACCGCAGAGAGATCAGTGATAATTCAGTAAAACGCGCATTTGCGATTATTGCGCTTTCTTTGATGATTATTGGGATTGCCATTTTTCTTCTCGTCCTCACAGAAAAAGATAAAGATCTGATGAGTCTGGCTTTCGAAGTATTTTCAGCCTATTCCACCGTTGGGTTAAGTTTGAATTTAACGCCCACCCTTACGCCGGCAGGCAAAATCATCATCATAGCGGTAATGTTTATCGGGAGAGTAAGTATGTGATCGCTGCTCATCGCTCTTGTAAAAAGGGAAAGGTATTTCAATTACCGATATCCGAAAGAGGAAATTATGATCAATTAAAAATACATCAACATGAAATATATCGTCATAGGATTAGGAAATTTCGGACTTGCACTGGCCGAAAAACTTACAAAACTCGGCAACGAAGTGATCGGTGTCGACATCTCAATGACCAAAGTAGAATCGGTGAAAGAAAAAATTTCGCACGCCATTTGTCTTGATGCGACCGATGAATATACGATGGGCGGACTCCCGTACAAAGACACTGATGTGGTCGTAATCGCGATCGGAGAGAATACCGGTGCAAATATCATGGCAACCGCCATCATCAAAAAGCTACACCCAAACCGAATCATCAGCCGCGCCATCGATCCGCTCCACGAAACGATTCTGGAAGCCATGGATATTCACACAATTATTCATCCCGAAGAGGAAACCGCAGAGAAATGGGCGAAAAAACTTTCCCTGAAGGGGTTGGTTGAATCTTTCGAACTCAGCGGTAAATACAGTATTGTGGAAATCCGCCTCCCGCAGAAATTTGTTGGGAAATCTCCGGTAGAGATCGAATTCCGGGCAAAATATAATCTGGTTCTGGTAACAGTCATCAAAATTCTGGCCGAGAAAAGCATCTTCGGGAAAGTGAAACGGGTCAATGAGGTACAAGGTGTTGTGAACAACGAAACGCCGCTTGAAAAAGGAGACATTTTGGTTTTATACGGGGACAATGATGATATTAAAAGTTTCATCAGAGACAGCAACAGCGAAGAGTAAAACCCATTTTTGAATCCTGGAAAAATCAGCTGATTTAATTTAATGAACAAATTTATAAATATAAAAGACGGAATTGTGTTTCCGTCTTTTTGTTTTCAAACCGAATCTCCATAGCCCTGATCGCAGCGGCATCCTTTTGCGGAGCGAAGCGGAGCAAAAGATACAGCGGAGAGCAGGTTCCCGGCTCCTTAAAATTCAACCCAATTTTATGAGTAAAATTCCCTATTTTTGCACAAATACTTAAAAACGATGGCTAAACAGGAAGATGTTTTCAAAAAGCTGATTTCACATGCGAAAGAATATGGTTTTATTTTTCCTTCGAGTGAGATATACGACGGACTATCAGCAATTTACGATTACGGACAGAACGGTGCGGAACTGAAAAACAACATTAAGCAATATTGGTGGAAAGCAATGGTGCAGATGAATGAAAATATAGTAGGAATCGATTCTGCGATTTTCATGCATCCGACGATTTGGAAAGCTTCCGGCCACGTTGACGCTTTCAATGATCCTTTGATTGACAATAAAGATTCGAAAAAACGTTTCAGAGCCGATGTTTTGCTGGAAGATTACTGCGCGAAACTGGAAGAAAAAGCACAAAAAGAAATCGATAAAGCAGCGAAAA
>MDTB01010661.1_pt1 | contig 14540 bp, 14 predicted proteins | sample 811161 | NCBI WGS metagenome assembly MDTB01 (sample SAMN05326650, study PRJNA326480) | marine metagenome | isolation source: seawater | place: Mediterranean Sea | collected 2009
CTATTTGAAAATGAATCAACAGCAAATGCTATTGCTCCTCCTGTTAGGACAAATACTTTCTTAACTTTTTTTTCTACTAAAAAATCTAATAGAATCTCTGAAACGCTCTTTGTTTTAACCTTTTTAAAAATATTCTTACTGCATCTTTTATGTTTCATAAAGATGTGAATAGCAAAATTTATACCAAATCAGATAAAAGATGCTGCAAATAGTAGAAAGAAATAAAAACAAAGAACCAGTATATCAGGAAACATTAGCCAAAATGTTCAACCAAAAAAACCTTCGGTTTGCCTAAAGAAAAAGGGCAAATTCTCATTTTTGAAGGAAGGATCAAAAAAGCTGACTGTTTTTTTTCATTTAATCCAATGCTTGTTTTAACATACCAAAAATTACAAAAAATGAATTATGATGGCACTAAATTTGCAGAAATTTTCTAGGAGGAAAAATGAAAAGTTCCATATTCGAAAACCTATTTGTATTAGAATTAGCAAACAATCACTGGGGTAATATTCATAGAGGTATGAAAATTATTAAGGATTTTGCAGAAATAATAAAAAAAAACAATATAAAAGCAGCTATAAAGTTTCAATTCAGAGATGTAGATAACTTCATTCACACTGATTTTAAAAGAAAATCAGGTATGAGATATGTTGATAAAACCTTAAATACTAAAATATCCTGGAAGGATATGAAAAAAATGTTGGATGAGGTTCGAAAAAAAGGAATTCTTACAATGGCTACTCCTTTTGATGAATATTCTGTAAATAAATGTAAAAAATTTAATATAGATCTTGTTAAGATAGCTAGCAGCGATGCTAAGGACAAAAGTTTTATTAATAAAGTAAGTAGTTTGGATATTCCTACTATAGTTTCTACAGGTGGTTGTTCTGAAAATGATATTGATTGGATATATGAGCATTTCAAATATAAAAATGTTCCATTAGCAATAAATCATTGTGTTTCTCTATATCCATCTGAAGATCATCAGTTAGAATTAAATCAAATTGATTTTTTAAAGAATAAGTATAAGAATACTACTATTGGTTTTTCATCACATGAATACAATACATGGGATTATTCATTAATGATAGCTTACGCTAAAGGAGCGAGGACTTTTGAAAGACATATAGATGTTAATCATGAAAACATTCCTGTTTCTAAATATTGCAGTTTGCCTCATCAAATTGACGATTGGTTTAATGCTTTTAAAAAAGTAAAGGAACTATGTGGAGAGTCCTCTATTAAAAGAAGAGAAATATGTGATGAGGAGAAAGAATATTTAGATAAATTAGTAAGGGGTGTTTATATTAAAAAAAATATAAATAAAAATAAGCAAATAGAATTAAATGACATATATTTTTCAATACCTAAGCTAGAGGGTCAAATATCATGTCAAGAATTTAAGGCAGGCTTATTTAGTTCAAAATATCTTAAAAAAAACAAACCATTATTTAACGAGGATATTTATATATTTAAAAAGGAAAATAACATTAAAAGTAAATTAAGGGAAAAAAATAAATACTAAGTTATGGAAAAAGTATTACTTATCGGAGAAAGAGGTGGGATAGGAAGTGCTATTAAGATGCTACTAAAAAATGATTATGAATTATTTAGTTATAACAGTGATAATCTTAATTTAAACAACCAAAATAGTATTGAAAAGTTTATCAATAATTTTAAAAATAATTTTAATCACATAGTATTTTCTGCAGGAATTAATAAATTAACTCCATTTGAAAAAATAAATAAAGAAAATATTTATAATGCTTTAAATATTAATATTGTCAATTTTCTAGTATTGTTGTCGAACTTAATAAAAACTAAAATTAGTAATAAAAATAGTTCCATAATAATGATATCCTCATTGTATGCTACTTTTGGAAGAAAAAATAGAATGCCCTATGTCTTGTCAAAGCATGCTATGCATGGAGCTTGTAAAACCCTAGCAATAGAATTAGGTAAAAAGGGCATTAGAGTAAATACTATTTCACCAGGTTTTATTGATACAAAGCTTACAAGAAAAAATTTAAGTGAAAAAGAAATATTAAAAGTAAAAAATCATATTCCGCTTGGAAGAATGGGAGTGGCAAAAAATATTGCAGATACTGTAAAGTTTTTGTTATCACGGCAGGCTGCCTATATTTCAGGTACTGATATAGTAGTAGATGGAGGCTTTTCTGCTGGTGGATTTATGGGGGTTTAAATGAGTTTTTATATAGAAAATAAAAAATTTAATTATAAAAGAAAGATTTCAAATAACTTTTTAATTAAATCTATTCCATATGATTATGAAATAGAGATTATTAATTCTTCTAATTTATTACAAAAGTTTAAAGGAAAAAAAAAACGTATTTTTAATAGATGAAAGTATTAAAAAACTTTATTTTAAAAAATTACCACTCGATGCTATGACAATTAGGGCAACAGAAGAAAATAAAAATATTAAAAAAGCTATAGAAATTATCAATTTTTTTGAAAGAAAAAATATTACGAAATTGAATAATATAATAGTTATAGGTGGAGGAATTTTACAGGACTTAGGAGCCTTCGCGTGTTCAATGTATAAGAGAGGTATTCCATGGACATATGTCCCCACTACTATGTTGGGGATGACGGACAGTTGTGTAGGAGGTAAAACTGGCTTAAATTTTACAAACAAAAAAAACATGTTAGCACTTTTTAGTGCTCCTAGAAAAGTTTTAATTAATCTAAAGTTTTTAGATACGTTACCAGAAAGAGAATTTATTTCTGGGTTAGGTGAGTCTTTAAGACTACATATAACTGGAGGCAAAAAATTTATCAATATATTTGAAAATAATATTGATTTGCTTTTGAAAAGAGATAAAAAAGCGCTTAAGAAAATCATACAGAATTCTTTGATTGTAAAAAAATCAGTAGTTGAGATTGATGAATTTGAAAAAAAATATCGTAAAAGTATGAATTATGGGCATAGTATAGGTCATGCCCTTGAAAGCTTAACAAACTTCTCATTTCCTCATGGGATGGCAGTTAGTTTAGGTATGATGATAGAAAATAATATAGCAAGTATGTGCTATGACTTAGATTATAAATTTAGTGAACGAGTAAATAAGATTATAAGAAAATTAATTGATAAAAGGGCAATAAAGGATTTAAATAAAGTTAAAGAAAAAAATTTTGTTGATGTTTTGAAATCTGACAAAAAAGTATTAGGAAACATACTAAAGCTATCTGTGCCAGGTAATTATGGTAAAATGTATTTTAAAGATTTTCATCTACATAATAAAAATAATAATTTTATATTAAAAGCTATAAACTCCCTGTATGTATGAAGAATATTCTTCTTATAGATTATGGTGCCACTAGAGTTAAATCCATATCAGTAGCTTTAACTCAGTCTAATCCAGACAGTCGAGAATTTTCTACCAAGGGAAGCTCTTTTTTAGGTTGCAGAATTGATAACAAATTTTTTTCTAACTCTCTTATTAAACATTTAAAGGCGGCAAGTAAGAAGACTGATATTTCAGGTGTTGTTATTTGTAGTGAAATGCATGGATTTTGTTATAAATACAAAAATTATGTTTCAGAATATTTTAGTTGGAGGTTTAACTCCTCTAATTCAAATCAAATTATTACTCAAATTAAAGAGAAAGAATGGTTTAAAAATATAAAAATTTATCCAAGGGTAGGGTTGCCTCTGGTAAATTTATTATCTTTTTGTCAACAAAAACTATTAAAAAATAATACTGAAATACTTTTTATACCACAAATAATTTGTAATAATTTAGGAAAAAGTTATGGGTGCGTTCATCCTACACTAGGACAATCTAGTGGGTTGTATCTTAAAAATAAAGATATCAATAAAATTCTTAAAACTGATATTAAATTACCAAAGCCCACCCAGGATGACTTTCCATTATTAGGTGAAATATGTGTTAACGGAAAAATCTTACCTGTGTGGGGTGGTTACGGAGACTTGCAAGCTGCTCTATATGGCATTAAAAAAAATACGTGGAATATAAATTTAGGCACAGGTTCGCAATTAGTTTATAGTTCCAACCAAGAATTAGATGGTTTTGAAGAGAGAGCATTTTTTGATAATCAAAATATACAATGTATAAGTCATTTACCAGCTGGAAGGTCTTTAAATTTATTTGCGGATTTATTAAGAAATATAAGGGATGAAAAAGATAATAGTTTTTTTTGGAATAAAGTAAAATTATTAACTTTTGATAAAAAAATATTCAATATTAATAATATGAAAGTTGATTTAAATTTTTTTGAACAAAACAGAAACTTTAAAGGCGGTGGAAGCGTAATAGGGTTAAATGAGAAGAATTTTAATATTAATAATATGCTATTAAGTGTAATTATTTCTATGACTAAAAACTTTATCGATATAATTCTAGATTCAAAGAAAAAAAATTTACAATCATCAATTTATATTTACGGTGACTTAATTAATAAAATTCCAATTATGAAAGATATAATTCAATATAGTACTAAAAATAAAGTAACTATAAAGAGTTATTCTAGAAGTCCTACTCTAATAAATATGAAGAAAATACTTCTTAAAAATATATGAACAATTTGTAATTAGATTATTTAAAAAAATTTGTTTTATTTAAGGTTTAAATTATTCTATGAATTACATTTATAGTTTTCAAATATCTGATTAATCATAGGAGGTAAATCCTTATAATCATCAAAAATTTCATAACAATCTAACTGTTCAATATCTATATCGCTGTAACCTTGAGAAAATAATATGCAAGGCCAATTTGCATTTTGAGCACACATAAAGTCAAATTTACTATCTCCTACAAAAATACCTTGTATATTATTAAATTTTTTAGTTTTAGTAATTGTACTAAATAAATGTTCAGGGTTAGGTTTTCTAAAAGGAAATGTATCACCACCAGAAACTGATAAAAAATAATGATTTATATTTAAGTGATCTAACAGTTTTTTTACATAGTATTCAGGCTTATTAGAGACTAAAATCATATTATAATTATTATTTCTTAAAAACTGTAAAGTACGGTCTACATTTTTATATAACTTGGTCTTATTTTTAAAACATTTTTTATATTCAAATAAAAACATTTCAGTAAGTTTGTTTATATCATTAATTTCTGTATTTTGTTTATTAAAGGAGTCTATAATTAATGCTTTAGCGCCATTTCCAATAAGATTTTTAACTTCTTTATTAGATACAGATTTAAGTTTATTATTCACTAAAACTTTATTTAGCGCGAAGGTTATATCTGGCGCACTGTCCACAAGTGTGCCATCTAAATCAAAAGCAATAATTTTTGTCATACATAATTAATAATTTATTAATTAACTATACCCCATTTTTCTCCAATTGCATTAAGATAAAAGTGTTTATATTGATCTCCTAGGTCTTTTTTAAATGTAATTATAACTTCAAGTAAATCATAAAAAATTGTGAATAAATCTTTTTCAATGTTTATCTTTGATATGGCTATAATCTCTTCATTTTTATAGTAAAGTTTATTTTTCTCAAAATTCTTTAGGAATAAGTTTAAGTTACGTTTAAGCACAACTTTTGCTGTCTCCAGCAAAATTTTTCTGCTAATAGGAGAATTTCTTCTAAAAATTAAAATAAAAGCATCTATTGCTTTGAATAGATAGGAATATAAGATACCTCTATTTCCTATTCCAGCCTTTAAATATAAATCTCTTTCTTTTTTAATTAAATTTGATTTTATATCAAACCAGTTATTGTTTCTATATATCAATAAATCTTTTGGTGAATGTATTATCTTTCCTGAAGAGGCTAGAGCTAACATGAAAGCCCAATCAGTGTATCCACCTCTATTAGGATGATATAAAAATACAGATAAAAGATCTTTTAAAATTTTTGTATCATAAAATGAGTACATACTTGTATTATTCCCTGAACAGTTCTTAGCATAATTTAAAACTCTTTCTAATGGATCCTCACTATCTAAATGAAAATTATTTTCTTTGTATATTCCTACATTTTTATTCCAAAGTGAAATAGTAGGCTTAATACCAATCACATTATGTTTTCTAGCTTGTTCATAATTTACTTTTGATTTGGTTAAATTAAAAATTATATCATCATCACATAAAATTAGGGTGTATAGACTTTCACTTCTTTTTACTGCATTGTACCAATTGTCTACACCTATTGTGGGGCCCTTGAAAACTTTAACATTTGAAGATTTGAATTGATTTAATTTATTTTCTTTATTTTTATCTAGTGAGTTATTTGAAAGTATTAATTGTGATTTAGTTGTCTCACAAAAATTTAAAGCAGATAAAAGAGTTGGTTCTAATAATTCAAAGGTCCTATTAGTAGGAATACATATTGTAAGAGGTGCTTTCATATTAAATATTTAAATTATTGTTAGTATTTTTATAGTTTTCATACAATGAATCTTCTATTTGCATTTCTAAAGAAATTTTGGTTTTTAGTCCTAGCTCTAAAGATTTGCTAAGATTTGGAGTATAGTTTTGGTGATCATGGAGTGAGCCTTTTTTTACTCTTACTAAAGGTAAATCATAATACTTATATTCTGCAATTTTTTTTGCAAGATTATATATAGTTGTATTACTATCAGTATTTCCAGTATTGATTAAGTTAATATTTTTAAATTTTAAAGATAAAAGCATCCAATTTGCAAGGTCTAATGGATGCATATAATTTCTTGTACTGGTGCCTAGAGAATTAAGTTTTATATCTTTGTTAAGTATTCTATTTTTAATAAATTTATAATAGGCAAAATGACTGTCACTATTAAACTCAGAGCCACCAAAAGAAAATGCCCTAAAAATATTTAAGGTTTTTAAATTTTTAGAGTTTTTAAAATATTCAAGTAGTAATTTTTCAGAACATTTTTTTGAGAATCCATATGTAGCAACGTCATCAAAAATAGATGGAGAATTTTCATCTTCTTCATGCCACCCATTTTTATTTTTACAGTTTTTACCATATATCCCACCTGATGATAAATATGTTATAGATTGAGGTGATACTATCCTAGCATAATCTATTACACTTAAAGTGCCATTAATAATGGTGTCTACTACATTTTTGAAGTCTAGGTTTTTTTTTAGTGATGTCTCTGCTGCAAGATGAAATATATGATCTACATTTATTTTTTTTATTTTAAAGTTCTTAATATCGCTATAATAAAAATAAAAAGTAGTATCTTTTAAGGATCTAATTTTTTTATATTTTATTTTATTTCTTGTTAGTAAATGTACCTTTATTTTTAAATTATATTGATAATTTAAAAAATTAATCGCTTTGAGAAACCACATTCCTAAAAAACCGGTGCCACCAGTTATAAAAAATGATTTATCCTCTAAATGACTATAATCATGGTCATTGAAAACCATATTAAGAATTGTTGTATTATTCATATATTTTACTTAGTTACTAATTAAATTTCTATTTATTTCTTCTTTATTTAAAAATGGCCACATATCATATAATTCTGGGGACTCAATTTTTCCACATTTATGAATTTTTGATTTTAGTTTAGGCTCAAAATCTTGTTTTGTATCTATTTTCAAATTTATGATATTAGGGACTGCATCAAAAAAATTATTTGAATCTAAATAACTACTAAGCTCTTTAATATTTTTTACATAAAAAGTCTTTATATTAAATGCTTTTCCTACCTTGCAAAAATCAGGAAATCCTACACCATCATTGTTTCCTGTTCCAACTAAATTATCGGGAAAAAAATTTTTTTGAGTTTGTCTTATTGAGTGATAGCCACCATTATTTAATAAAAATATCTTTATTGGTAGCTTCTTATAAGCAATACTAGCTAGCTCTTGAATATTCATCATAATGCTACCATCACCAGTAACACAAATTACTCTTTTTTTATTATTTGCCAGTGCTGCTCCTATGGAAGCTGGAAGGTCATATCCCATTGAGGCTGATCCTGAATTTGTAAAAACTCTTACACCTTTCTTTAAATCTGCACATTGAAGCCCAACAACACAAGCTGTTCCATTTCCTAATATAACTTTATCAGTACTTTTTAACTTATTGTAAAGTGTTTCAAAAAATTTATATGGATTTAAATTTTTATTTTTTACCAATTTATTATGTACGATAGGATATTTTTTTTTAATTTTTCTACACCAATTTAAGAATAATTTATGTTTGTCTATGATCTTATAGTCTTTCAAAGCCTTATTTAAAAAAGGGAGGAAATATTGAAGGCTGTAATGAAACTTTTTATAAACTTTAAGTGTGTTTTTAAGCATTTCATTTTTATCAATATCAACCATTAATATTTTGGCATTCTCAGCAAAACTTTTCCAATTATAACTTATTTGTCTAATGTTTAGTCTACAGCCAAGCACAATAAGTAAATCACAATTTTTTATAGCAAAATTTCCTGGTCTATCTCCTACAGTACCTGGTTTACCGCAGTTATAAGGATTATTTGCAGATAGTAAGTCATGAGAATTCCATGCAGTTACCACAGGAATCTTAAGTTTTTTTATTACGTTTAAAAATAGATTTTTAGTATTAGATATTCTAATACCATTTCCTACCAATATGAGGGGTCTTTTAGATTTTTTTACCTCTTTAATTAAGTATTGTATGTCTTTTTGTATATTTCCTAGATTTAAATTTTTATTATTCAATGTATTTGAATGAATAAACTGTTTTAAACTCTTACTATTTTTTTTATTATTTAAATAAATTTTTTCAGCATCAGATTTTTTTAAAAGAGTTGATTGTATGTTAATAGGAATATCTAGCCATACTGGTCCAGGTCTATGATAATTAAGGTAAAACAAGCAATTCTTGAGAGCTAACAACGTATCTAAGGTATTTGTTGGAGTTGCTACATATTTTACTATAGGTTTTACCAAATTAAATAAATCTACTTCTTGATCACCTAATTGTCTTAAGTTAATATTTTTTTGAGAATTTGACAGCATAGTATCTGTTTTTACTTGGCCTGAAATTATTAACATAGGGATTGAGTCAACAAATGCACCAAAAACTCCATTTAAAGCATTTATGGCACCTGGGCCAGTTGTTACATTAATTAAAGCAATTTTGTTATTGGTTCTAAAATACCCTTCAGCTGCCATACTAAGAGATTGTTCATGGTGTAAAAAATGACATAAGAATTTTTTATTTCTAGTAATTGAATCATTTAGGTGCATTGCACCTCCTCCGGTAACTAAAAAAGCGTTATTTACACCTATTTCTAAAACTTTTTCACATATAAAATCAGAAATTTTTATAATTTTTTTATTGACCATATATTCAGAATAATTAATTTAAAATCTTAGTAAATATTTGCAATTCAAATGCCAATAGTATTAGACTATGTAACTATTCCCCAATCATTTTCTAAGGCTATATCATAAAATTTTAGGTATTTATTTTTAAGATCGCTATCAAAAATCTCTAAAATATCTAAAGCTATATCTATATTTTTTTCAAAGGAATTACTAGAGTTTAATTTTGAAATTAATTTTTTTTCATTATCGGTAAATTCCTTTTTATTATTTTCAAAGAAACCTAAAAAACTTAATATTAAATTATTAAAAATTAGTTTTCCGGTTCTAATAATTTCTTTTCTTGATACCGGAGAGCTTTTCCTGACTACATATATGAATGCATCTAAGGCTCTAAAAAGTAAATCAAATAATATTCCTCTTTCTGACAAACCACATTTTTCATAAAGACTTATTTTTTGTCTTTTGATAAAGTCTTCAGAACCAAACCAATTATTATTTTTATAAATTAAAACTTTAGAGCTGTCGTGTAATATTTTTCCACTAGATACTAAGCCTAACACAAAAGCCCAATCTGAATATCCTCCTCTAGTAGGATGAAAAAGAGCAAGCTCCATAATTTCTTTAAGTATATCCGTATTAAAGAAAGAGTACAGCGTTGTATTATTTCCATTACAGAGTTTAGTATAACTTTTAACTCTTTCAAAGGAATTATCTTCATCTAAATTGAAAATATTAGTGGCATAATGACCTACATTTTCATTCCACAATTTTATAATTGGTTTAATTCCTAAAATATTATGGTTATAAATATTTTTGTATTCTATTTCTGGATTACTAATATTTATAATAATGTCATCATCGCTTAATATACCTGTATAAATACCAGAGGCATTTTTGATTGAATTATACCAATTTTCAGTAGAATTTTTTTTATTACTTTTTAAAAGCTTAATATTCTTATTTTGGAATTTTTTCCAATGATAATTTTTTTTTGTGTCATTTGAGTTGTCTGAGATAGTTAATTCTGATGAGGTTAATTTGCAAAAATTTATAGCTGAGTTAATGCTATCCCTAGATTCTTCAAATTTTCCATTACTTGGAATACAAATTGATAGCTCATATTTATTCTTCATTATTTTTTCTTTTGATTAATGAACTGATGTATTGTTTTAGCTATTTTTTTAAGTTGTATTTTTGATAGTTCTGGATAAATTCCTACCCAAAAAGCATTTCTCATAACTTTATCAGAATTTTTTAATTTACCTTTCACTATATAATTTTGTTCTTTCATATAAGGTTGTTTTATAAGGTTACCGGCAAAAATTAATCTGGTTTTAATGCCATTCTTCTCTAGATAGTTTATAAGCTCATTTCTTGAGATCTTATTATTTCTTATTAGTATAGGAAAACCAAACCATGATGGATCAGCTTTTTTTTCAAACCCTGCAAATGAAAAATATTGATCAAGAGGCTTTAGTAGATTCAAAAGGTATAAAAAATTGGATTTTCTTATTTTAATAAAGTTCTTCAATTTATCTAGTTGAGCTAATCCTATTGAAGCTTGCATATCAGTAATTTTTAAATTATAGCCTAGAGATGAATAAACATACTTGTGATCATATCCATACGGTAAGTCTTTAAACTTCCAATTGAACCTTTTTTTACAGGTATTATCACATCCTGTATGGCACCAACAATCTCTTCCCCAATCCCTTATGGACTCCATAGACCTTTTAATCTTAGAGGAGTTTGTAAAAATTGCACCTCCCTCACCCATAGTAATGTGGTGAGCTGGATAAAAAGATAAAGTACCAATATCTCCAAAAGTTCCTACATGCCTATTCATATATTTTGAACCAAGTGCATCACAACAATCTTCTATTAAATAAAGATTATATTTTTCTGTTATTTTTTTTATTTTTTCTAAAAGAAAAGGGTTTCCTAAAGTATGTGCTACCATAATAGCTCTTGTTTTGTGAGATATTGCTTCTTCAATATTTTTTGTGTTTATGTTAAATGTATTAAGTTCACAATCAATAAAAACTGGCACTAGACCATTTGCTATAATAGGATTAATAGTAGTTGGAAATCCTACGGCACAAGTAATAACTTCAGAACCTTTTGGTATATAATTTTCTTTCATCATATACTTATTACATAAAGATGATAACGCAATTAGGTTAGCAGATGAACCAGAATTACAGGTAAGAAGATATTTAACGTCTATAAATTTTTTTAATTTTTTTTCAAACTCTAAATTAAACCTTCCTGATGTAAACCACATGTCTAATCCTGACTCAACTATATTACAAACCTCTTCATGGTCTATTACTTTGCCAGTAACATTAATGGTATTAGAATTTTTGTTATTGCCATATTTGCATACATATTCTTTTGTAAGTTTGAGAATTTGATTTCTTAAAACTTTTTCACCATTAATTTCTTCTTTATGATCAAGCATATTTTTTTTCAATCCTATTAAATTTTAAGTTATTTTTTTTAAAGTGATTAAGAATTTGTTGTTTAGTATATTCAAAAGCATCTTTTTCAAAGACTTTTAAATACCAATTAGTAGTATTTTTCAGAGCTTCATCTAAGCTAGTCCTAGCAACCCAACCTAATTCTTTTTTAATTTTTTTAGAGTCTAATTGTAAATATTTATTTTCTTTTTTTGGATTTTTATTTTTTGATATAGTTGTGTTTATAGAAATTTTTTCTTTAATTATTTCAGTTAATTCAAGTACTGAATAACTTTTTTCATCGTTAGGAGATAAGTTATAAAAATTAAAATAATTATTATTTTTTATATTTAATAACTTTTCGCCTAGAGCAATGTATCCTTCTATTACATCAAGAATATAAAGCCAGGGCCTTGTGAAAGAGGGGTTACGAATTAATATTAATTTTTCCTTTAAATAGGATTTCATTATATCAGGAATAAGTCTATTCTTAGACCAATCACCGCCTCCAATAACATTACCTGCTCTAGCCGTTATTATTTTTAGTCCCAATTCTGAGTAGCATTTTGCAATATGTTCTTTACATACTTTTGATACACTATAAGGATCAGTTCCAGCTAAATCATCCAATTCATTAAATATTTTCTGTTCACTTTTATAAACTTTATCTGTTGTAGTAATTAATACTGGAATATTCTTATTAATATCTTTTATAGACTCTAGAAGATTAACAGTTCCTATTATATTAGTTAAAAATGTTTTTCTAGGTAATTTATAGCTTTCTAAAACTAGTGGCTGAGCCGCTAGGTGAAAAATGATATCAGGCTTTTCTTTTTTAATAGCTTGTTTTAATGAATTAAGATTTTCTATTTTTTTATAGTACTGTATTATATTATCTTTGATCCATTCCGTACTAATAATTGATTTCTTAAAAGGTTTCTTGTCTGCATACCCAATCACTTGTGCTCCAAACATTTTTAATGTTAGCGTTAACCAACTACCTTTAAATCCTGTATTTCCTGTAATTAAGACTTTTTTATTTTTATAAGCATTTAACATTTATATTACTTTCTTAAATGAGAGGATTTTTTTAGAACTTTTAGATGTCTTCCATGGAGCTTTATTATTATTCCACATTTCAGTTAAAATATTTTTTTCTCTTAATGTATCCATTGGTTGCCAAAAACCATAATGTTTAAAAGCACAAATTTCTTTTATTTTAACAAGTCTATCTACTGCTCCATTTTCCCAAGACTCATTATTAGATTTAACATAATTTGTTACTTTTTCTGATAAAACAAAAAATCCACCATTTATCCAAGAGTCACTATTTTTAGGTTTTTCAATAAAATCTTTAATAATGCCATTAGAATAAAATTCTAATGCACCAAATCTTGCTAAAGGTTGTACAGCGGTCAAAGTTGCTAACTTTTTATTTTTCTTATGAAAATTATATAAATTATTTAAATCAATATCGCTCAGTCCATCTCCATATGTCATAAAAAAATCTTCACCAGGTTTTAAAAATTTTTTAATCTTCTTAATTCTTCCTCCTGTCTGAGTATTTATTCCAGTTTGTACTAGTGTTACTTTCCATGGTTGAGCATTTCTCTCTAAAGTTTCTATTCTACCTTTAGAGTCTATTATTAGAGTAGAGTGATTATATTGATAATCTTTGAAGTAGTTTATGATTTCATGGCCTTTATACCCCAAGCATATAATAAATTCAGTGTGTCCATATTTCATGTACCAATTCATTATGTGTTCTATAATTGGTATTCCTCCAATTTCAACCATAGGTTTAGGTTTGATTTTAGTTTCTTCTGCTAACCTTGATCCTAATCCTCCTGCTAATAAAACAACTTTCATATTTTCCTCCTATATATTTAAAGCAAGAATCATGCCTCTTGGCATAAAAAATTTATTAAACATTTTTTTAATATGTCGTTTGAATATTTGTAACAATTTAACAAAAGGAAAAATATTATGGCGAGTATATCAAATATATCTGTAGGTGCTACTTATGCTGGTAATATGGCTCATAAAGCTAGACATGAGATGAATGCCTCAATTATGAGACTTTCATCTGGATCTAGAACTGTAATGGGTGGTGATGCTGCTGGGCAATCTATAGGAAATAATTTAATGGCTAGAGCAAAATCTCATTATGTAGCTGCGAGAAACGCTGAAGACGGTATTTCAGCACTTTTAACTTCTGAAGCTGCATTAAATGAAATTGCAAACCTAGCTTATAGAGTACGTGAACTAGGTGTTCAGGCTGACAATGCTGCTTTATTAAGTTCAACTATGGAAGTTGCGGCAATGAATGCTGAAGTAGCTGCTATTTACGATACCATTTATAATATTCATGAGGAAGTAAAGTTTAATGAGAAAGCCCTAAATGGTGAGGCAGCAAAAACTTTTGCTATTGGTTCGTCTGTTGATGGTACAAATAACAATACTATTCAGACTAACGATGCAATTACAGCTGCTATAGAAGATTTTACAACTGCTGCTGATGCTGAAGCTTCTGCTGACTTGATATTAACCGATGTCGCATTAGGATTAGGTCATGTAGCTGCAGGTATTAGTTCATTAAAAGCAAGACAAGCTGTATCTTATGCAAGTGCTGCTAACTTAGAAGCTGCTGCATCTAGAATATTAGATACAGATTATGCTAAAGAAACTGCAAATTTGACTAAAAATTCAGTCTTAAACCAGTCAGCAATGGCAATGGTAGCGCAGGCTAATCAGGCACAATCTGCAATTTTAGCTGTATTACAATAACTATAACTTAAGGACAATATAAATATGTCAAGTATA
>MDTB01001620.1_pt1 | contig 14539 bp, 16 predicted proteins | sample 811161 | NCBI WGS metagenome assembly MDTB01 (sample SAMN05326650, study PRJNA326480) | marine metagenome | isolation source: seawater | place: Mediterranean Sea | collected 2009
ATTTCTAACCAAGCATCAAAATCTGATTTAGTCATGTATGCAAGTTTAACACCAGCTTTTTTATAAGCTTTTTCCATAGTAGTGTCTAAACCAGCCGCTTCTTTAGTCATGTACTTCTCAGCAACCTTACCAGCTTTCATCAAAGCTTTTTGTTGTTTTGAAGTTAAAGCATCAAAAGATTTTTTTGACATTAGAATTGGCTCGTACATAAACCATAGTCCATATTTACCTGGAGGTGTCGCGCACTTAACTTGTTCATAAATTCTGTATGAAACAAAACTCCCTGAACTCGTATTAGCACCATCTAATACACCAGTTTGAAGACCATTATAAATCTCCGATGATGGCATACCTTGAATTCCAGATCCAGCACCTTCTAACATTTGGTTAAAAGCTTTACCTGCCGCTCTGAATACTTGACCCTTCACGGTACTCGGACTTGTGATACAGTTTTTTTTTGAAACAAAACCACCAGCTAACCAAGCGTCAGATAATACAACAACACCTGCGTCATTAATGATTTTTTTGATTGTTTTCATCATTGGCGAGCTATTAACTCTTAATGCGTGTTTATGATTTTTCACCATTCCAGGCATTAAAGTAATATCAAACTCTGGATGAAATTTTGCAGCATAAGCTAATGGGAATGCTGAAATATCCAATTGACCAGTTGTCATTGGTTTCCATTGTTCTTTTGGCTTATAAAGTGACTTAGCTGGGTAAATTCTTATATTTACACCAACGTTAGCTTTTTTCATTTCGTCAGCAATGATTTGTACCATTTCATGACGAACGTCAAATTTACCGTCTTTTCTTTTTGTCCCCGGCCATTGGTGACTTGCTTTTAAAGTTTTAGCAAATGTTTCACCGATACCAGTAAACAAGAAAACAGCAGTAAATAGATATATAAATGATTTTTTTATTTTCATTTATTGTCTCCCCTGTTTGTTAAATTATTGGCCATTGAACTATATTTTGATATTAAGTTCAACAAGATTAAATAACAGAAGACAATATTACATAACACAAAAATGAAGAATAATGGACCATTATCTGGATTATTAGTACTTGATTTAACAAGGGTTCTTGTTGGTCCCTATTGTACTATGATTTTATCAGATTTGGGGGCTAGGGTTATTAAAGTTGAAGCTCCTGGTGTAGGAGATGATTCAAGAAGTTTTGGACCTTTTGTAGAAAATCAATCTGCATATTTTATGTCCTTAAATAGAAATAAAGAAAGTATTGCACTCAATCTTAAAAATGAAAAAGATAAAAAAATTTTTGAAAAGATCTTGCCAAAAGCAGATATTTTAGTAGAAAATTTTAAGCCTGGAACATTAAGTAGATGGGGTTACGGTTGGGAAAGTTTAAAAGATAAATACCCTAAACTAATTTATGCTTCTGCTTCAGGCTTCGGCCAAACTGGGCCACTTAAAGAACTCCCGGCTTACGACATGGTAGTTCAAGGTATGGGTGGTTTAATGAGCGTGACTGGGCAACCTAACAGCGAACCTACAAGAGTTGGAACTTCAATTGGTGATATCACTGCAGGTCTATTTACAGCAATTGGCATTAATGCAGCTTTGTACAATAGACAAAAAACTGGTAAAGGAATGTATTTAGATATTGCAATGCTTGATTGTCAAATAGCCATTTTAGAAAATGCAATTGCAAGATATTTAACTAAAGGTGAAATTCCAAAACCGATGGGTTCAAGGCACCCATCAATCTCTCCATTTGAAGCTTTTAAAACTAAAGATAGCTATATTGTAATAGCTGCAGGTAATGACAAATTATTTGAAGGCATGTGTGAAGTTTTTAATCTTGATCTACATAATAACATTAAACTTAAAACAAATGCAGATAGGAATAAAAATATTGATGAATTAAAAAAAATTTTAGAAATTAAATTGCAACAAAATAGCACTGCTGAATGGTGCAAGATTCTAGAAGAAAAAAAAAATACCATGCGGTCCAATTAATAATATTAAAGATGTTGTTGAAAGTCCGCAAACAGAAGCAAGGAATATGATTGTAAGCGCTATGCATAATAAAATTGGTAAATTTAAAATGCCTGGCAACCCTATTAAGATGTCCTTATACAAAGATCCAACAACACGTGGTGATATTCCTGATTTAGATCAGCACAGGGAAAAAATTTTAAAAGAATTTGATATTTAAGAAATTTGATCTTCGGAGGTTTTCTCTAATGATTTATCAAGTTCTGTTTCTTGTAAAGAATCCTCGACAAACTCATCATCATCACTTTCATCCTTGTCGTCAACTTTGATGTTAGCTACCGGAACTTTTCTTGATCTTTTTGACGGTAAAATTGCCTGACCGGACTTTGATACTTCACCTTTATATATCTCTTCGAAAGCGTCACCATCGGATGTGTCGTACTCTTCCTGCTCTTGTGTATCTTCAGGGTGTTCTCTTGCTCTATCAATGGTTTGTATTTCTAAACTCTTTTGATCCAACAATTTATTACCGAGTTCTCTAAGTGACAAAACAGTTTTTTTATCGTTATTTTCAGGTACCATGGGTTTAAGACCTGCTCCTATTTGAAGAGTTCTTTCTTTAGCTAAAATAACTAAATCATATTGGTTATCTATTACTTCCAAACAATCTTCTACAGTTACTCTAGCCATGGATCGAGCTTATAATGATATTGTTTCAGAATTTCAAGAGATAATAACTGGTTTATAACTTCTAAATTTAGCTATAAGTAATAAATTTGAAAATAGTGCGTAAAATAACATATAAAGAAATATTTTTGACGATGATAGTCCAAAATCAATTAAGAAACCAAATAAAACTGGCGACATTGCGGTTGAAAAAACCATTAATGAGATAGTAATTGATCTAATTGCCCCTAAATGTTTTGTTCCATATAACTCAGACCATGTAGATGTCATCAACACATTTGCCGTTCCATTGGTGATTGCAATAAATACAAAGAATAAAATTGGTGAAAATGTAAATTTAAAAATTAAAGATAGAATAAATCCTATAATCATAGGAATTAAATAAAATGGTAAAATTTTCACTGCACTAAATCTATCAATTAAATATCCAGAAACTTGAAGAGAAAAAACAGTAAAAACAGCGTAAGCTATAAAACTTGCTGCTAAATAATTTAAATTCCAATCAGAATTTTCAAATAAATATATTTGATTAATAAAAATACCAGTTATTAAAAATGGAGGGCATAAAACTGCAGGTAATAAAAAGTAAAACTTTATATCTTTAAATACTTCTTCTCTTGTCCAGTGTTTAATTTTGAGATTTATTTTATTCTCTTCAAAGTTAAATAAATTATCCTTATAATTTTTAAGTAAAAATATAATTAAAGGAAGGATTAATAAAATTAAAAAACCAGCAATTACCAACCAGACCTTCTTCCAGGAAATAAAATTCAAAAGTAAAATTACTGTACCGGGCAAAAACCCCTCGCCAAAAGACAATCCAAGCCAGGAAATGGCAAGTGCTTTGCCTCTATTCTTATTAAATATTTTTGCCATAGATGTGCTTGATGTATGACTCATTAAACCCTGTCCAAATAACCTTACAAGAAATATTGCAAATACAAGGTGTATAAAACTTGATATCTGACTCATAAAAATTGTAGCCAAAAAGAGTGAGAGGCAAACAAAAACTGCAAAATTTCTTAATTTAAAATCATCAATTTTTTTACCTATCCAAATAATACTAAAACTGCTAACTAAAGTGGTTATTGAGTAAATGCTACCAAATTCAGAGTGGCTTAAATTTAAATCTTCCCTTATAAATGGGTTAAAAATACCTAAAAAAAAAGTTTGTCCGAAGCTTGAGCAGAAAGTCATAAGGAAACCAAAAAGAAGGTATTTGAAATTAGTTGATAGAAATTGAAAATTAAACATTTAAAAAGGAGTGTATAACATGTCTAATAAAGTTACATTCATTGGTTTGGGTGTCATGGGTTTTCCGATGGCAGGTTTTATATCAAAAGCCGGTCACGACGTAACAGTGTATAATCGCACATCAGCAAAAGCAAATAAATGGGTAGAAACTTACAAGGGAAAAATTGCTTCTACGCCAGCAGAAGCAGTAAAAGATGCCGATTTTATTTTTGCATGTGTAGGAAATGATAACGATCTTAAAGAAGTAACTATTGGACCCAATGGCGCGTTTCAAAATGTAAAAAAAGGATCGGTATTTGTTGATAATACAACTGCATCAGCGAAAACTGCAAGGGAATTGTTCAATATTGCAACTGAAAAAAAATTTGGTTTTTTAGACGCTCCAGTTTCTGGTGGCCAGGCTGGTGCAGAAAATGGTGCGTTAACTGTAATGGTAGGCGGAGAGAAGGTGGATTTCGATAAATCAAAACCTATCATTAATTGTTATAGTAAAAAAATTAAGCTTCTTGGTCAGTCAGGAAGTGGTCAGCTTGCCAAAATGGTAAATCAAATTTGTATCGCTGGTTTGGTTCAGAGTTTATCTGAAGGTCTTAGATTTGGCCAAAATGCAGGTTTGAATGTTGAAGATGTAATAGAAGTTATATCTAAAGGAGCCGCCCAATCCTGGCAAATGGAGAATAGATATAAAACTATGCTTAATGATAAATTCGATTATGGATTTGCAGTTGATTGGATGAGGAAAGATCTTGATATTGCAATGAAGGAAGCACAATCAAATGGATCCAAGCTTCCAATAACTGAAATTATTGATAAATACTACAAACAAATTCAAAATGATGGTGGTAATAGATTTGATACATCAAGTTTAATTAAACTTTTACCCAAAAGATAATGCTGTAATTAATGAATATAAAAATTCCGAACTATTATAACGATAAAGATCTAATATTAGACGAAATATGGACTCTTTTGTCTAGAAGTATTGTAGATCGCTCTGAAGATTTCAGATTACCAGTAGTAATTGTAAATAAAAATAATTTTTCTGATGGAAGGATAGTGGTTTTAAGAGGTGCCTTTAAAGAAAAGAGAATTCTTAGATTCCATACCGATTTAAGATCATCAAAGATAGGTGCGCTCAAAACAAATAATAATATTTATTTTTTATTTTATAATAAAAAAAGAAAAATCCAGGTTAGGGCAAAAGGTGTTGCAACTATACATTATAAAAATGAAATTGCAGAACAGGCTTGGAAAAAAACACAGGTTATTAGCAGAAAATGTTATTTAGCAGAACAGGCACCAGGATCGATCTCTAATATTCCAAATTCTGGTTACCCTAAGGAATTAGAAGGTAAAAATCCATTAATAAAAGATACTGAAATAGGTTTTAATAATTTTTGTGTTATTGATAGTAAGATTAATGAAATGGAATGGTTATACTTGGCTTCACAGGGACACAGAAGAGCTTTAATTAAAATGGATGATAATAAATATTCTACTGAATGGCTAACCCCTTAATTATTTAAGATTTTTTTGGAAGTTTTTCCAATTATTAACATATCTTTTTGCATTTTCTTTTACTGCCTTAATCTCTTGATCTTGTAGTTGTCTCATCAGTTTCCCCGGTGATCCTATAACCAAAGAATTATCAGGTATTTTCTTGTTCTCGGTGATTAAAGCATTTGCACCAATAATACAGTTTTTACCAATAACAGCTTTGTTTAAAATTACTGCTCCGATCCCGATTAGAGTATCGTCTTCAATGGTACAACCATGTAACATTACTAAATGACCAATCGTTACTCCGGATCCAATATTCACTGGACAGCCTGGATCAGTATGCAAAACACTATTATCTTGAACATTAGAACCTTCGCCTATAGTGATTTTTTCAATATCTCCTCTTAAAACGGCACCAAACCATACACTGCTATTGTTTTTTAAATGAACATTTCCAATAACTTTTGCATTATCTGCTATCCAATTATACCCATCCCTGATGACTGTTTTATCTCCAAGTTGATGAATCATATTTAACGTATATATTAAAATAAAATTTATGGCACTTGAAAAAACACCTGTATGCAATTTTGGGGAATTATCAAAAGATTTTAATCTTAAAAGCACTGATGAAAACAAATATTCTTTTGAAAATGTAAGCGGGGAAAATGGGACATTAATAATGTTTATCTGTAATCACTGTCCTTATGTTAAGGCTATTTCAAAAGAGATAGGAGAAACAGCGATTGAGTTAAAAAATTATAAAATCAATGTAGCGGCTATCATGTCAAATGATACTATAAATTATCCAGAAGATAGCTTTGATAATATGAAAATATTTGCAAAACAAAATAAGTTTATATTTCCATACTTGCTAGATGAGAGTCAAGAAGTTGCAAAACGATACGGAGCTGTTTGTACTCCAGATTTCTTTGGTTATAATTCAAAAAATGAGCTTCAATACCGAGGACGTCTAAGACCATTAAAAGATCTGCAAGTAGTTAAGAGCGGCAAAAAAGAATTATTAGAGGCAATGAAATTGATTTCTAACACAGGATTTGGTCCCAAGGAACAATATCCAAGTATGGGCTGTAATATAAAGTGGAAATAAAATGTTTGTTATAACGACTAGAAATTTTCTACCGGATATTGGTGGAATGCAAATTTTAATGTCAGATGTAGCAAATAATTTATCAAAATATAAAAGGGTTAAAGTGTATGCAGATTTTAGTGAAAATTCTAATGATTTTGATAAAAATCAAAAATATGAAGTTATTAGAATTAAAGGATTTAAATTTATAAGGAAATTTAGAAAAGCTAATCAAATTCAAGATTTTTTATTAAAGAATAAGAATATTGATGGCCTGATATCAGATCATTGGAAAAGTCTAGAAAAAATTTCAAAAAATACTTGTTCATCAACTTGTACAGTTTGTTTAATACATGGAAAAGAAATCAATCACCCAAATGGATCTCCTTTAAATACTAGAATGCTCAATTCTTTAACTAAATCGAAATATGTCATTGCTAATTCAGTTTTTACAAAAAATCTAGCAATAGAAAAAGGGGTGGATGAAAATAAATTGGTAGTTATAAATCCAGGTACCGATATTGTAGAAAATGAAAATTTAGACGAAAATCAAGCACAAAAACTATTTAACGGAGCTAGTCCTAAAATTATTTCTGTTTGTAGATTGGAAAAAAGAAAAGGTTTAGACAAAACTATATTAGCATTAAAAAATTTTCAATCTAAATATCAAAATTTTAAATTAATTATCATAGGTGACGGTGATGAAAAAGAAAACCTGAAAAGTCAAATTAAGAATTTAAACTTATCAAAAAATATTATTTTAATGAAAAATATAAATTTAAAAATGAAAAATTCACTTATTAAATTAGCTGATTTTTTTGTTATGCCATCAATAAAAGTTGGTAAATCAATTGAGGGATTTGGTATTTCTTTTCTTGAAGCTGCAAAATATGGCACACCTTCAATCGGTGGGATTGAAGGAGGTTCATCAGATATTATAATAAATGGCAAAACAGGTTTACTTTGTGATGGAAATAGTCACGAAGAAATTTACAAAAACCTAATACTAATAATGAAAAATAATAATTATAAAGTTTTCGGGGCTAATGCTAAGGATTTTGCAAAAAAATTCTCATGGGAAATTCAAATAAAAAAATACATAACTTTGATCAAAAAAAATTAAGTGAATTTTATTAAAAGATATTTAAAATGGATTGGAACAGCTTTAGTTTTTACTGGTATCTTATTAATGTATCTCAACATTTATCCGTTGAATATTTTCTTTCATGGTCCTGGAATTATAGCGTGGACAATTCATGGATATATTTACAAAGACAAAGCTGTGATGACAAATTTTGCTTTACAAATACCATTTTCAATAATTGGTTTTTATAAATACTTTTTTATGTAGAAAATTGATTAAGTGTAGTCTCCAAAACTTCTAGTGCAGTAAGTTTCTTTAAGTTACTTCTTTCAATCACTTTAAAATTATTAGTTACAATACTAACTTTTTTTGCGGACGTATGGCCACCAAATAAAGCTAAACCTTTAACACCGAGGTGTGCAGCAATATGTGCAGGCCCCGTATCATTTGCAATTACGAATGATGCCTGTTTAATAATTTTTGATAATTGATTTATATTTGTAGGTTTATTTTTATTTAAAATCATTTTTAATTTTAAATCTTTGCAGAGTCCTATCTCCTTTGGACCTGGAGCTGTTAATATTTCATAGTTTGTAAAATTTACTTTAAGTAACTGAATTAACTCTTTAAAATGTGGCCAAACTTTATGCTGTAATTTTGGAGAACAAAACGGTGCTAAATAAATATATTTTTTTTCATTTATTGTAAAACCACGATCTATTGCCCATGAAAAATCCGGGTTTAGCACATTATTTGTATTAGATATACCTGACTGATCTAGTTGAATTTTAAAACGCTCGATTACTCCGCTTTGATCATAAATTTTCTTTGTTTCTCCTTTTTTCAAAGCAGTCCAAGAAGATGACCAATTTTCTATTTTGAAATTTTTCCTATAAAAATTTGTCCTGGATGAGTTTTGCAAATCAAAACAACGTTCAAAATTAAATTTTCGTATTTCTTTTATTAAATTCAATAAATAAAAAAAATTCCATCTTGGTAATCTCTTATCAATCAAGACTTCATCTACATAAGGGCAACTTTCAAATAAATTTTTATATTTTGATGTTGTTAAAATATAAATTTTTTTATTTTTAAAATGACTTTTAATATCCAATAATGCACCTGATATTTGGACAATATCACCTAGTGAACCGTGTTTAATAATTAGAATATTTGACATAAAATAATTAAGTACTATCAATATCATATGAATTCAGCTAATAAAATATTTGCAGAAATCTCTGTAGGGGAATTATTAGACAAAATAAGTATTTTAGAAATAAAACAGAAAAACCTTGATGATAAGGAGAAGATTAAAACTGTTTCAAAAGAACTGGAAAGTTTAAATAGTACTCTCAAAAAAGATGTTCACATTACACATGAAATTAAATTATTGTACGAAGATTTAAAAAAAATCAATACCAAACTTTGGAATATTGAAGACGGAAAAAGAAACTGTGAAAGACATGGAGATTTTGGAGAAAGTTTCATTCAACTTGCAAGAAGCGTCTATATTGAAAATGATCAAAGGGCTAATATTAAAAATAAAATTAACAAACTCTCTGGGTCTAATATTTCTGAAGTAAAAAGTTATGACAAGTATTAGTCAAATTTAATACTTGGAATTTCAGATCTCAATTTTTTAATAATCTTAGTATCAATTTCAGAAATGATGAAACCTATCTTATTTTTTTTTTCGCTAAGAATATTTCCATCCGGGGATACAATTATAGAATGACCATACGTTTCTCTTTTATTATGGTGCAATCCGGTTTGTGCGGGTGCCAAAACATAGCAAAAATTTTCAATTGCTCTTGATCTAATTAATGCGTGCCAGTGTCTTTCACCAGTATTTTTAGTAAATGCTGAAGGAACGGTTATAAAATCTGCACCCTTTTTCATCAGTTGCCTATAAAGATTTGGAAATCTTAAATCATAACATATAGATAAACCTAAATTTCCCCATGGTAATTTAGTGACAATAATTTTATTTCCCGCTTTAAACTTTTCGGACTCTCTATAAATTTCTCCATTTGGTAAATCTACATCAAACAAATGAATTTTGTCATAAGTTGAAACTACTTCTCCATTTGGATTTAGTAAAATAGATCTATTAAAAATATCTCTACCGTCTTGTACTGGAGTACCTCCCACTAAAAACCAAATCTTTTTTGATTTAACAAATTTTCTTATGTGATTTATGCAATTTCCTTTTTCATGATGTTCGGATCTTTCCTTTAATATTTTTTTATCCATAGTGAATAAAAAAGTATTTTCTGGTGTTAAAACAAAATTGGCACCAGATTGAATTGCCTGCTCACTGAGTTTAATTACTTGATCTAGATTTTCATTTGGCTGATCGTTTGAAGTGAGTTGCAAACATGCAGCGTTTAATTTCATTTATTTATTGAACTAACAAAATTCCAACTACAATCAAAACTTGGAATATAAATTTCAGAGATTTTGGAATTTCCAAAAGCACTCTCTAAAGTACTTATCCAGCTGTTAACTTGTTTTGGTTTTTTGTCTCTTGAACCAACTTGAGCGGTAATTATTCCATCTTTTTTGGTTATTCTTTTAATTTCTTTAATATTTTTAGATGCTAAATCAATGCAAAATTGATCATCATTTAAGTCTATAAATAAATGATCATATTTTTCATCATCGCATGAGGTAATGTTTTTAAATGCATCTCCCCAAATACAATTTACTTTGTTGCTTTTATGAATATTTTTAAAAACATCTGGCAAATACTCTTGGCATGCCAATACAACTTCTCTATCAAGCTCAAACCAGTCAATATAATTAAAGTTACTTTTTATACATTCTCTTGCTACTCCTCCATCGCCACCCCCAATGATTGCTGCGGTAGAGTTTTTCTCAGATAACTTAAGTCCAGAATTTACAAAAGTACTAGAATATAATTCTTCGTCCTTTTCGGCCACTTGTATTTCACTATCTATGAACAGTGCATTTCCAAATTCTTTTAATTTCAAAATTTCAATATGTTGTCCTGCTTTTGATTTAAAATTTTTAATTATTTTCTCAACCATATAGAATTTTTTAATTCCTTCGGAACTATAAATATCTTTGTAATGATGTACTGAGTCTCTATTAAAATCTTTTTTAATCACACTTGAATGAGGCAACTCTTTTTTTATTATTTCAAGTGAAACACTCGGATTAACTGTGCCACATGTAAAAAAATCAAAGCTAACTATGCCTTTCTCTGGAAAGGTATGAAAACTCATATGGCTTTCTTTCAATAAACACAAAAGGGTAACACCTTGGGGTGTAAAAACATATTTAGAAATATTTACTATTTCTACTTTTGCAGCTTGTGCGATTTTTTTAAAAATATTTTCAAAAAATTCTGGTTTATGGTCCTCATGTACACCTAGAAAATCAAGAGTAATATGCTCACCAACTTTGTTCATTCGGCCTCCCTTTTAAAAAAAAATTTAAAGCTTGCTAAAGCTTAAACTTTAAAACCTTGTTCATTAGAGATTTCGACAAGATTTTTAGCTTTCTATAAACCGCGGTATATACCGACTATCAACATTATCAACCTTTTTTCAATCCTGTTTATAATTTTTCACTTTTAATAAAACTTTTGTCATTTGTAACTTTGACAAAATCTTTGGTTTGCCTGTTCTTAAACAACCAAGGTATTGTTCGGATAAATATTCTACTTCTTGTGCTAGTTCAAATGCCTCTGATAAACTATTTGAAAATGAAACTTGTCCGTGATTTTCAATTAAACATGCATTTCTTCCTGCAAGTGCTTTGATAATATTTCTTGACAATTCACTAGTACCATAGGTTGCATATTTGGCACATTTTATGTCTTCACCACCGGCAACGGCTACCATGTAATGAAATGAGGGAATTTTTTTTCTAAAACAAGAAAGTATAAGAGCATGTTTCGAATGACAGTGCACTATAGCTTTAGACTCTTTTTTATCTAAATATATATCTTTATGAAATTTCCATTCCGATGATGGTTTGTTTTTTCCTTTTTTAAAGACACCTTTTAAATTAACAAAAACAATATCTTGTGGTTTTAAGTTTTTATACTTCACCCCACTTGGGGTAATTAAAAAACCATCTTTGTATCTTATGGAAATATTTCCAGATCTTAAAGGTGTCAGATTAGTTTGATTTAAAAGTTTTGAATACTTAATAATACTTTTTTTTAATGAAGATACGCTCATTTAAAAACTTCGACTAATTCTTCAGGTTTAAAAATACCGTTTTCGGTAATGAAACCAGTAATAAGTTCTGCAGGCGTAATATCAAAAGCAAGATTTAAACCTTCACTTTTGTCGGGATATATTTTTATTTTTTTTATCTTCCCGTCTTCATCATAACCGGTCACGAATTTTAACTCATCATCAGATCTTTCTTCAATAGGTATGTCTTCGCCTTTTAAAATATTTTTATCATATGTTGTGCTCGGTAGAGCGACATAAAATGGGACATTGTTATCTTTAGCAGCTAATGCTTTTAAATATGTGCCAATTTTGTTCGCTACATCTCCATTTCTACTTACTCGGTCAGTTCCCACAATGCACATGTCAACCATACCCTTTTGCATTAAAAGTCCACCTGTATTATCAGCAATAACTTTATGATCAATATTTTCATTCAATAATTCATATGAAGTTAGCGATGATCCTTGATTACGAGGTCTGGTTTCATCAACCCATGTATGCACATTAATATTTGCATCTCTTGCTTTATATATCGGAGCGGTAGCCGTCCCCCAATCAATAGTTGCTAACCATCCAGCATTACAATGAGTTAATATATTAATTTTATTTTTTTTAATCTTTTTAATAATTTTTAATCCTTCGTCTCCAATCCTTTCAGATATTTTTATATCGTCTAAACAAATTTTTTTGCATTCATTTAAAATTGAGCTTTTTAAGTTATTTTTGTCTAACTTCTCTAATACTCTGTCGGCTGCCCAAGAAAGATTTACTGCAGTAGGTCTTGCAGTTTTAATTTCATTGGCTTTATTTTTTATAAAATCAAAATCTTCATTTTTTTTTGATGCTAAATACAAACTATAAGCCGCTGTTGCGCCTATTAATGGTGCGCCTCTAACAAGCATATCTTTTATAGCATTATACCCATCCTGAAATGTTTCTAATTTTTTAATTTCAAATTTAAATGGCAATTTCGTTTGATCTATAATGTGAACATTATTCTCATGAACATCATGCCAAATGGTTAAGTAATGTTTGCCATTTATTTTCATTAATTTTTAAAAATTCGTCCGGCTATATTTTTTAATTGCTTTGAAGTAGTCTCTGTCCAATACGATTTATCAGTTATAATTGCAGTATCTAAACAATTGGTAGTAGGATCTTTAGGATCTATATGTTCTTCAAAAGTCTTGGCAACTTCTACAATCATTTTTCTAGCATTATCAGCGTTACTAAGTAATGTTTTTATCACTTGATCAACAGACACATCATCGTGATCTTCATGCCAGCAATCATAGTCTGTAACCATTGCAACTGATGCATACCTTATTTCTGCTTCTCGAGCTAATTTCGCCTCGGGCATATTGGTCATTCCAATGACATCACAACCCCAAGATCTATAAAGTTTTGATTCGGCTAAAGATGAAAATTGTGGTCCTTCCATAACCAAGTAGGTTCCGCCGATATGATGTTTCAAATTAATCTTCTTCAAAGCTACCTCGCAAGCCTTTATTAATCCTGGACTTATGGGTTTTGCCATTGAAACATGAGCTACAATTTCTTTATCAAAAAAAGTTTTAACCCTTGCAAACGTTCTGTCAATAAATTGGTCAACAAGAACAAATTTTCCAGGTTCAAACTCTTCTTTTAGTGAACCAACAGCTGATACTGATAGGATATCTGTGACGCCCAACTGTTTTAAAGCGTCAATGTTTGCTCTAAAATTAATATTAGATGGATTAATTTTGTGTCCTCTGCTGTGTCTTGGTAAAAAATAAATTTGTTTATCATTAATTTTAGCTTCTAAAATTTGATCCGAAGGTTCTCCCCAAGGGGTTTTAACAGTTATCCACTTTTCGCCTTCAATACCATCTATGTTATAGAGTCCACTTCCTCCAATGATTGCTAATTTGTTCATAATTGATTATTTATATTAATAATATCTAAAATGAAATTAGAAAAAACAATCCGAAGTATTCCAGATTATCCTAAAAAGGGTATTCTCTTTAGAGATATCACCTCTCTTATTGAAAACAAAAAAGCCTTTAATTTTTCAATAAAAAAAATGAAAACAATAAGTAAAAAATTAAATTTTTCCAAAATTGCAGCGATCGAATCTCGTGGCTTCATATTTGCTTCAGTTTTAAGTTTTTTAAGTAATAAACCCTTGGTGCTACTAAGAAAAAAAGGTAAACTACCTGGTAAAACGTACTCAGAAAAATTTAAATTAGAATATGGTTTTGATGATTTAGAAATTCACAAATCTTCTTTAAAAAAAAATGATAAAGTTTTAATTATCGACGATTTAATCGCCACTGGTGGAACTGCTCTTGCTGGTGCGAAACTTGTAGAAAAAGCAAAAGCAAAAGTTTCAGGTTTTATTTTTTTAATAAATCTATTTGATCTTCCTGGTAGTAAAAAGCTAACATCTAGAGGATATAAGACTTTTAGTTTGATAAAATTTCCAGGACACTAATTCTTACTGAATTTAAACTGATATAATTCTCGTCTCTAATTTAAATTTTGGATATTTTTTCTTAAATTTTGTTTTTAGTAATTTAAAAGATTTTTCATGTATTTTTTTTTCAATTGTCTTATTAAAAACTTTTTTTTTATTAAGCATTTTTGCCAAACCACAATCATAATGATTTACGACTATTAATTTTTTAATACCGTGAATTTGAGAAGAGATCGAAAAGTTTTTCCAAAATACATTTTCCCAACTTTTAAAATTTTTTGATGTAATACCAAC
>MDTB01159420.1_pt1 | contig 14539 bp, 23 predicted proteins | sample 811161 | NCBI WGS metagenome assembly MDTB01 (sample SAMN05326650, study PRJNA326480) | marine metagenome | isolation source: seawater | place: Mediterranean Sea | collected 2009
GCGGAATATTGTTTGTCTTCTTATTTCCTGCGCAACCGACACTCTGCCGCGTCTAAAGTTCCTCAGCTCTTTGAAGAAACTTGACATCATTGATTGTGTCGCCTTAAGCGTTGTTGTCTTTTCCATCTTTTTAAATACTCCTTAGATGGTATCTTCTGTTGTGCTTGTGGTCTTGACACTGCATCATTTTTTAGAGCTTAGTGGATGTCCTTTTGGAAATAAATCTTGGTCGTGCTTACCGCCTTGAAATCTGCCTGTGCGTAAGGCCGCTAAAAAACTGTTCGTGCGTGCGTATGCCCACTGATCAGGACCAGTCACTCTAGGACGTACTGAACCAGGATTGTTATTGTAAGCACCTACGCCTCTTCTAAAAACCGCTTCTAGCATTCTTAGGTTTGCTCTTTTGGTCGGCTTGTCACCATATTTTTCATTATGATCGTCTACTTTTTTCTTCAAGGCCTCTTTTACTTTAGCTGAAACTTGTTTGGTATCCTCTACTATTTCCACATGAGTATCTGTTTCTAAAGGCTCTAAGTCTTCCTTAGGATCCTTGCGCCCTTCTAATTTTTTTGTCAGCTCTAAGACGACATCTTTCATACCTTGTTGTCCGAGTTTTGGATTTATTACGCCCCACTTCATCAAGGCTACCACACCTGCCACATTTGACATGTTTGGCTCTAAGGTACCACTAACAAACTGATTGCCGTCATTTACGCTATGTCTTGCCGCCCATGCTTCTCTTTCTTTTATCCATTTTATAACCGCAGGACTCTCTGAACCTTCTCTAGCTCTACCCCAAAGCATAAAGGCTTCATTCCCCCTTATGTTTCCGCCTGCTGTCCAGATCTTTTTTCCAACGCCCACCTCTTTGACGTTTTTGGCAAAGTCATAGTCAAACTGTGGATACTCTGAATTTCTAAGACTTATTTTTTTGTTATCGCCTTTATTCGGAAAATTAGTCAGCTCGTCTTTTTCATCCAATATATCTAAATCGTCTAAAAACTCATCGTCATATTCTTTTTCATCCTCATCGTTTATAGGATCTTCTGGTTCCTCTACAGCTGCACTGCCTATTGGCATCAGTGCCGCATTAATATATAAGTCGTCTCCACCAGTTATGGGACTTAGACCTATTATCTCTCTGGCCTCATTTCTGGTCATTATCCCTGTGTTCACCGCACTCGTTATGTTTTCGTAGGTTTTTCTTTTCCTTTCCGCCAATGCAGGAATTCCGTCTATGTCGTAGCAGAACTCTAGCTCCTCGGAGAACATAGGTACTAGCCATTCGTTAAGATCCGATTGGATTAATTTTAGGTGTGGAATTATGGTTTCTTCGTATAAGGCTAGTCTTGCCTCTGCAATATTAGAATAGGTTTGACTATCTGGCACTCCGACTAATTGACTAGGTACACCAAAACATAAGGCTATATCAGTAGCACTCATGTGCTTTAGGTTTATGAAGTCCATATCCTTAGGACTTAAGCCCATCTCTCTCCAGTCAAAGTCACCCTCTAACAGCATAGGTCTACCTGCGTTGCCCGAGCCAACAAATCTATTATTTAGATCGGTGAGCAGTTGTTGTCGTTGTGATTCAGTTAAGTTTACCGCAAAGCCTTGATCGTCTTTAGGCTTAAAGATAACAGCACCACTTGGTCTTGCTCCATTATTCAAAAGATTAATATTGTGCTTGGACGATAGATTATGCTGATCTACTTCCTCTGCCGCGGCCTGTAAGGGAGAGCATCCGTAGTAATCATCTAACGGATTCCAGAGTTTGATGTGCTTTATCTCTGAGCTACCAGTGTCCTGGTCTACGTCAAAGACGTTCTGCACTCTGCCGTTTACTATGTATTCGTACCTATCTGGTATGGGTTTGCCTCCGCCTTTGATTTGTATTCTGTCTGGTCTGAGTAAGTGCAGTTCTCTTGGCGAACCTACTTCGGATCCTACTTTTAGAATATAAGCATTACCACTTAGAAGCAGAAAGCCAAACAGACTATTAAAGAATTCACTAGAAGATTGCAAGGGGTTTGGTCTGTTTAACAAATCTAGTAAAGGATGTTCCTCTACCATCATGTCGTCGTTCTTTAACATAAAGTCTACTGCACCTGCACCTTTACTTATCTCATTGACGCAACGGTAGACTATGGCATTTTTTAGATAGCCTTCTTTTGCTAAGTCTTGGTATTTATAATTTTTTGCATCCCCCGAGCCTACGCCGAAATATCCTACCATATTGGAGGGAGCCTGCTTTTCTTCTGTTCTGAAAAGGTTTCTAATGTTGTCTATCAGTGCCATTAACTTATTCTCCAGTTTGCTTGCCCTCTAGATTTGCTTAGTTCAGTAAGACCCCAAACCAAAGCATCCAACCTATCAGGACTCGTTTTTATATCCCCTGTATAAGAACACATCTGCGTTTCTAAATCAGGAAAAGTACCTACATGGTGAACTCGCTTCTGCTCATATAATGCGGCAATTGGTTCAGCTCTCACTAATTTACCTCTCGTCGCATGGACTGACCTGTAAGGAATGTTGAAATCAATGTTCCTAAGTAGTCTTTCCACCAAGTCGCCTCCGTTATTAACCTCAGCTACTATTCTATCGGCTTCCCATTCATGGTAGGCCTTCACAGCTATTCTACCCCATTTATCGGCAGAATACCTACCTGAAAGATCTTCAAGTACGTAGTATTCGTTATTAGCGTCTTTCCCGACTACTAAGATACCAGTCTCATCGCTGTTTTCGTTTGAAGTTACGGCAGGATCAATAGCTACTATTATGTTCGTTAAGTCTCTTTCTTCATCCATAAGCCTAGCTTCTTCAATCATGCTGGCGTTCCATAATGCTCCTTCTACGTTCTCTACAATCTCGGCATAAAGCTCTTGACGGCCCATAGTGGTTCCCTCGTATCTTTCCTTAAGCATTTTCAAAGCAGATTCCGCTAGGTTATCCTCGTTTTCAAACGTGCTTCCCCTGGTAATATAGCAGTCCTTTCTTCCCATTAGCTGCTTGATAATCTTAGATGGCTTCGGTGTCGTGGTTATCACGCACTGGGGCTTATCGCCTAGCCTAAGACCGAACATTAGCTGGTCAAAGGTTTCAGGATACCTCCAAGCTGCCAGCTCGTCGCACCAAGCCCTATGAAACTGCGGACCTCTGAGCCTATCAGGTTCCTGCGCCGCAAAGCCAGAGATCTTTGATCCGTTCTGCAACCTTATCTCCGAAGTTGATGAGCTGTATCCCTTAAATGCGGTTTTGGAAAAGCAGTCGTCCGGTATGATTGACAGCAAGCCCGACGGGCCTCCGAAGCACACTCTCCTTAGGTCACCATGGGTAGGAGCTACCACCGCGCAGTTTGTGCCCGGATTCCTGAGCGCGTACAGCGCAATGTCCTGGGCACCTGTCCTTGTCTTGCCCCAGCCCCTTCCGGCTAGTATCAACCATATATAGTATTCCTCGCTTGGCGCTAACTGCTTGTCTCTTGCTGTCTTAAGCCAGTTAGTGTACAGAGCTATCGTCTGCTTGTTGCTTTCCTCTTGCAACTTCGTCAAGCAGTTCCATAGCTTCTCTGAAGGCTGTTTCTTCTGTGATATTTCCATTTAGCTCTACTTTATGTGTACTTTCGCCAAGGGCTAATTTAGCGAGTCTCTGTGCTGACAGGGCCGCATTCGCTAGTGCGTTTACTTGTGACGGCTGCAGGCTTTTCTTTCCTGCGTTCATGTCGCCTGTGTTCTTTCTTATGTTCTGCCCTACCGTTTGCATGAGCGCCTTGGCTAGAGTGAGACTGGTGTTGTCAAACCTCTTGCTTTCCTCAGCTAGATTCTTTATGCGCTCGCGGTCAAGACTGAGGAGAAACTCTTGCTGGAATCTCTCTCTTTCTAATCTCCAGTTCTCGTTGCTCGCAGTTCTGTAAAGTGTTGATTTAGCGACGTTATGCTTCTTTAGGAGTTCATCTAGGGTGAAGGTTTTTCTCTGTCCAGCTTCATCGTCAATTCCCTGCACAAACTCGTTTCTAATGATCTCCTTCAGTGTGGCTGTAAGTTTTTGTTTGGTGGTTTTTTTACTCATTAATTCTCACTTATTCTCGCTAATATAACCTTAATCGGAATAATTGACAATTAACAAATAGCTATTTTTGCTTTGTCCTGCTCTCCCTCCTCTTTCTGTTGTTCCTCTCCCTTGTCTCCTCGTTCTCCTCACGGAACACCTCCTCGGCTATGTACCTTGTCAGCTCTCTGTCACTTAGGCTCGTGCTGTTATGCTTGAGTCTGATGTGCTTACTCGTTATGACTAGGCTTACGTACTGGTGGTACTTCTCGTCGGTTAGGGTGAAGGAGTATCTTTCGTTGTTTTCTGGTTCCGTCTTTTTTTTTGGGTAGAATTCATAGTAGGTGAATATTCCGTTTAGATACTCACCACCAGTGTAGCTTCCCCTCTTGTCAAACTCCCATGGGCTACTCATAGGTTTGCTCGCTGTCCTCGTAAGACCAGAGTTCAGTCGGAACTAGCTGGTTATACCTGGTATCAAGCATAGACCTAGTGATCCAGTAAGCATCAGAAGATATCCATTCCTCGTGCTCACAGGACTGGTACCTGTAAGACCTAATAAGGCCTATCATCTTTTCCATGGAAACTCTTGTCTTTCCCTTCGCCTTGCTTCTGCATTCCGCGAAGTATTCTGTAAAGTATTTGCAGTCTTTGTAGTGTTCCGGATATCTCGCGATTAGCGATTTAAGATTTTCGGTAGCTAAGAGTTCTGCTAGGGCCTTTGAGCCGTATCCGTAAGACTTCTTGGTTACCGGGTTCACTCCACGGGCTCCGCCTTCTTCTCCACGGATATTTCCAGTATGCCTGACGATTTCCGCTATATGCTCTGCGCTGCATAACCAAGCGCTCATTACGCCACCTCCAGCATTGATAGAGGAACGCTGTACTTTCCTTCAGGAAGCTGCACTATAGCCTTTGTTCTGTTAATCTTAGTTACCGTTCCAAGCGTTTTCTTGGTTTTCTGTACTACGTAGACATCCATTCCAACTTCTATTTCGCTTAGTATAAGTGACTGGGCTCTAAGTTTTATAAAAGAAACCAGATCATCAAGCTCAGACTTTGACGTAATTTCGTTTATTTGCTTTTTTATATTAATTATATCTTTCATTTTATCTCCTGCCTTTCGGCTCATTTTGTTTCAATTACTTATTATATTGCGCTCTTTCAAGCATCTTGTAAACCTTTTTTGGAATATTAATCTTTGAACCTGACGGTCTGCCAGTCTTCCGGTATCTCGTCCTTCTCATGTGGCTGGAAGTCCCTGGTCCTAAAGTTATACTGGAACTTCACCTCTCCTATCTTGCCGTAGAGGTCCTGTTCTCTTATCTTTCTAGTTATGACGCTCGTCGTGTTCTCGTCAAAGTCCCTGTGTATCGTTAGCACTGCGTCAGATTGATTATGCCAGTGACTTGCTCCTGATATATCGTAGGCGCTTGGCGGAAGGTAACTTCCGTCCGTCCCCTTAGGCAGCTTCGTTGGGTGCGCCACTACCCAAGTTACAATCTCGTAAATTCTTGAGAACCTCTTGCATAGGGAAATGAAATCCCTTATGTGCTCGTCCTCTCGGGTGTTTCCGCTACGCTTTGCATCTACCTCATTGTAGGGATCAATTACCAGACCGTTGATGCCGTACTTGAATACGCTTGACTTAGCTATGCCCAGTATTGTGTCTATATTCGGCACGCTGTCCCTTGTCTCTATGAAATAGAAATGTTCGTGCATAAACTTAAGTGCGTCGTTCAGTTCGTCCTTAGTCATGCGGTTGTCAAAGCCCTCGTCAAAACCCTTATGGCTGTACATTTGGACTAGCCTTCTGATATGCATGGAGGTAGAGTGCTCCGGGCTATAGACCGCGAATTTCCAGTTATGGTTGATAGCAAGATTCAGAAGTATCTGATCTAGGAATATAGACTTACCGTGATTCGGTATTCCTGTTATTGTATGAAATGTGCCTGTCATTATTTTGTAAATGTCATCAAGACCCTTCATTCCGATTTCTATGGGCTTTTCGTAATTTCCGTCATACAGGTCTTGTAGTTGGCTATAGTAGTCGTTTGCCCTGTAGAGCCCGTCTATTGGGTAGGGCTCGGCATTTTCTATCACTGATTTCAGCTTTTCTGGACCGTACTGAAGTAGTATCTCGTTAGCGTCTTTTGTTTTTTCCGGGTACCTCACAAACCAGCATACGTCTTTGCCGAATCTGTGAAGCAGCTCCTTGTGCAGCGCTTTTCCGGGTGCGTCATTATCAGTGAATATAATTACCTTTTTAGCCTCTAGCGGACTATTCTCTAGCGCCTTGTACCTTGCGTCGTTCTCGTTATATTTTGCCTCCTTAGGAGCTCCGTTAGGTAGTGAGGTTGCGTTATATCCGACCTCATGCAGGCTGAGCACGTCCATTTCCCCTTCAACGAATATCACCGAACCTTTGTCATGTACGTTTTGGTAGTTATATAGAACTTGTTTGGCGCCCTGCGTCTGCCTAAACTTCTTATCCTCGCTTCTATACTTGATGTTCTCTAACTCATTATCTTTGTTAAAATACTGAAAGCCGTACCAACCCTTATCTTCAAAGATTGAGAAGGCGTCAACGGTGGATTTTTGTATGCCCCTCTTCTTGAAGTAGTTATACATTCTCTCATTCTTGTTTTCCCTGGGTTTTTCCGGTTTTTTATAGGCGGGTTTTTTTGGAATGTACATTCTATCGTTATTCTTGAAGTACGAACCTCTCCAGTCACAGTGGTGGCAGAACCATACCGTGCCTTCCTCGTTTATTGTCACGCTTAGGGGGTTGTCACTCATGTTATGAGGCGGCTGGCATTGCGGACACTTTACTTTCTGCGTACCGAAGTCATATTTTTTTAGTTTTATTCCGTGGTCTTCTGGTGTTTCGTTCATTTTATTATCCTGCTAAGTTGTTAATGCTTTTATTTATTTTATTCTGTTTTTGCACGTCTGTATCCGGCTCTATGTAATCGTGCCATCTACCTTGATTGAGCCATGTACTGGGATGCGGTATGAATTTAGGATCAGTTTTTTTACTGTCCTCTTCAAATCGCCTTACCGCGTAGATTATTTGATCTGAGAATTTTCTGTTTTTAGCGAATATCTTGTTAGCCTGCATTTTCCCTATTTTCCTTGGATAGTGTTTCCAGAAAACGTCAAAGCTATATATATTATCTTTAGTGTTATCTTTAGTATTGGTGGTCTCTGGAGACCCGTCCTTAACCTCTTTCATAGACCCATGGTCGCTCGCAACCCCCCCTATGCTTAGGTAGTATCTATTACTTGTATTGCCGCCGTTATTTAGTTTCCTGTGCTCTATGCGTAAAAGTCCAAGCTCCTCAAACTCTTTGATTGCCTTTTGCACTCCTTTGAAACTCTTAAGGCCGACGATTTTTGCTAGATGCTTATAGGAAGGATAGCAGCTTCCGCGTTCATCAGCATAATTCGCTAGCACTACCAGTATGAATTTCTTTGTAGGTGTTAAGCCCTCTACTTTTAAGGCGTGATTTAGGTATTCTATTGACATGGTCTCTCCTTTGTAATCATACAAATATAATTCGTATAATTTATGAAGTAAACCTTTTTTGGAATATTATCCTAATTTCCAGAAATCTATTAGTTTATCTGCTAGTTTCTTAATCATGTAAGGTGGGACCGACATGCCTGTAACGTATTGCACGTCTTGTTTGAGGAAATTGAAGTCATCTGGAAACGTCTGCGCCCTAATTAGCTCCTTATCGGTGAAGTAGCTTGGTATGTCCCAGAGTGTGTGAGTCTTATTGCCCGCAGTGACCGTAGGGAGAGGAAGATAAGGGTTGATTTTATAGGTGCTGAAAAAATGCCCTTTAGGATGATGCCTGGAGCAATTGTCTCCAATTTTTGTGCTTCTCCAATACTGAGTGAGTAGCCTCGTCAGAGGTTTTCTTTTACCTAGGTCGTTTATGCCCGCTATCATGTCAAAATAGTTTCTTGGCTTATCCTTGAAACTTAGTTGTATAGGCGGAAGGCCTAAATCCTTTCTTCTCGCTATGAAGAATACTCTTCTTCTAGCCTGGGGAACTGACATAGTTGCCGCATTTAGCTGAAAGAGCTGCACGTCATAACCGGCATTTCTGAACCCTGTAAATATCTCTTTGACGTATCCTTTAGCATTTCCCTTGACCAATCCTGTAACGTTTTCAGCTATAGCTATTTTAGGTTTAAATCTTTTTACGGTATCTATGAAATGAAAAAAAAGATCATCTAGTTTCTGTATCTCTTGACCCTCTCTGAAATAGTGCTCCTGACCCCACTTTTTTTCTCTCTTTCCTGCCATGCTGAAGACAGAGCAAGGTGGTGAGCCGTCCAAAATATCAAGCTCATAAAGTTCCTTAGGCAGGCTCTCATCATCTAGCTTGTTAAAATCTTGTATGGCCATTCTAAAAGAATGTTCTGGACTATGGTTTTCCTTGTAGATTTCCATTATCTTTTCGTCAATCTCTAAGCAGCCGACCATTTTGCAACCTGCCAACTTATAGCCCATCGTAGAACCGCCGCCGCAAGAAAACGTGCTAAATACTTTTACGTTTCTTTTTTTGACTTTATGAAGGTCGCTGAGGTTCCATCCTACTGGCAGACTAGACATCGTTGAATTCAAATCCGCATCTGGGGCACTTATGGTTGAAGTCATCTATGTCGTCAAAAAGTATTTCCTCTCCTGACTCATACTCTCTGTTTAAATCAATACCAGCTAATGGATCGCCTACAAATGAGTTCATTTCTTTTTCGTTCCATCCAAGCTCGCCTATATTGAATTCGCTCTCGGCTAGTGCCTTAAGTTCACGCTGCAAGATGTCGTCATCCCATTCGGCATTCAAGCCTATTTTATTGTCAGTTATTATGTAAGCTCTTTTCTGCGTATCGGACAATCCAGAAAGTTTTAGGGTTGGCACCTTATCTATACCAGCAAGGGCCGCCGCTTTTAATCTTCCGTGCCCCGCTAAGACTGAGTTGTCCTCATCTATAATTATAGGGTTAGTAAAGCCGAATTCTCTTATGCTGTTAGCTAACTGCTGAATCTGTTCTTCGCCGTGGACTCTTGAGTTGTTAGTATCGGGGTTGAGCTCGTTAAGGTGCCTATGTTCAATTTTCATCAATTACTCCGTAGAAATCGTTTGGTTGAACTTTGTTTCCTGTTACGTCATAGATTATTAGTATCTCTTGCCTTCTGGGAATCCTGACGCCGGTAATCCATTTTGCTAAGGTTCCTTGCGGTATCCTTACTTTAGTTTGTCTGTAAACCTCTTCTATAAAGGAGGTCTGAGTTAAGTTATTGTCTGATAAGTATTCTTTTAATTGCATTTTATTATATACATTATTCCAAATTAGGATTATAATCCTTATTACAACATAGTCAATTGAAATAAAATGAGGATATTAAATGAAAAACAACCCCTTTGAAACGCACGGCATAGAGCACCTTTCGCCTTCTTCAATAAACTGTTACATAGATGATATTCCGTTATGGATAATGCGCTACCTTTACGGTTTCAGAAATGGCGGAGGTCCGGCAATGTGGCGTGGCACAGTAGTGGATCATGCTGTAGGGAATTACTTTGGGCTCGGAGAAACTAAAAAGCTGACTCTTCCGCAAGCCTTAAAGGAATCAGATATGGAGTATAAGCGTTTGCTTGATTACTGTAACACCCAGTATCCCGAACAATTAATAGATGTAGAAAAGTACAAGCGCGAGGGCCGTATGGTAGGCTCCTACACTAAAGCAGCCATAGAGTTTTATAGCAAGATGGGCGAGCCATCAGATTACCAGAAAGAAATAAATTTATTTATAGAAGATATACCGGTTCCAGTTAAGGGCTATATAGATCTTCAGTACCAGGACATTATTAGGGATATCAAGACCACTGGTCGTATGCCTAGTAAAGTATCCAATGCCCACGCAAGACAGGTTTCTGTTTACGCGAAGGCAGAGGGTTGCACGCCAGTCCTTGACTACATCTGCGTTTCCAGTAAGGGAACAGAGGTGGTCACCTATCCAGTGGAAAGGATTGACGAGCACATCAAAGTGGTAAGACAGGTTGCATTAGCGATAATGAACCTCTTATCTTTTTCAAATGATAAACAAACAATAGCGCAGTTGTTTTATCCGAACCTTGACGACTGGAAATGGGGCGACGACGAGATTAACTTTGCTAAAACAATATGGAGCATAAAATGAAAGATCCTTTACTAGAATGTATAAACGAGATAGCCAATCTTCCTAACGAGGACAAGGTAAACATCAAGGGCAAGTTCTACACAACTGTAGATAAGCGAGTCCAGGTTTTCAGGAAACACTTTGGGAGCTGCGGAAGAATAACCACGAAAGTTCACCTCAACGACCTTGAAAGGGTGGTAGTTGATGCTACAGTGGCTATATTCCAGAATAACGGCTGGGAGATAATCGGCAATGACCATGCCGAGGAATTCAGGAGTCAGGGGCCGGTGAACAAAACTTCTGCCCTTGAGAACTGCTGCACATCAGCAATAGGAAGGGCGCTAGCTTCCTGTGGCCTAGGCGGTGGAGAATATGCTTCCTCTTTTGAGTTAGACAACGCTATAAACAACAAAGAGGAGGCACCAGACCTTAAGACTGGCTACGTACTAAGGAGACCAACTGGAACTATTCTCCAGCATTGCGTGGACGAAAAGATCTTCCTTAAGCACCTCAGAACCTTCATAGGCGATCCTGCTAACGAGGAGCACAGAGAGCTTTACGAAGTAAATCGTGAGGAGATACAGAGGGCAGCTGAGCACGCTACTCTAAAGAAAGACATAGAGGCTTACGCGAAGCTAATTGATCTATATGAGTTAGAGGAGGAAGAAGTTGAGCAAACCTAACAGTTTGACTGATTTTGTTTTTCTCTGTATGAGAGACGAATCTTGGTGGACCTTCTGGGAACTAAAGGAGGCCATCAGGAAGAAAACCGGAAAGTATTACGGCGAGCCGTCTATAAGCGCCGCAATTAGGGATCTTAGGAAAGAGCCATATAGACGTAAGTACGATCTTCCAGTCTATGGAGAAGTCATAGATAGGAAAAGAATACAGGGCGGTAAAGGATATAAATATAAACTAACAGGAGTAAATAATGTCTGATGAAAAGTATGAAATGAAAGATAACAGTGGGAGCCTATTCCACGAAACCAGGGTAACAGTTCCCCGCAAGGGAAAGTTCAAGATCAACGGAAAGGAACGCTACGGGGCTATTCTCAAGTATGAAGACCAGAACGGCAAGGAAAAGTACGAGCTCGTACAGTCGCTGGGCTTACTGCACTACAACCCACCGGAGTCTAAGAAAAATCCCGGTACGCCTGACATAGGCGGGAAAATCACCTTAGTTGACAGCGACGATCCTGACTATAAAGTTTACAAGTGCGGGGGGTATGCGAACCAGACGCAGTCGGGCATAGATTACACCGGGCTTAAGTTTACTAGATACGATAAGGATGGGAATCTTGACATACCCAAGAAGAACGCCGATACAGACGCCGCCTTTTAATGGAAGACGAGGTATGGCATCACCGCATCAGATCGCTTGCTGAGCCTATACAGAAGGCAGAATACGAGGTCTTTGAAGCCGAGGCAAACGTAAAGAGACTTATGGCTCGGCTAAAGCTAGAGGCAACTGCAAAGGGCTGCAGGACCGTTTCAGCGCAGGAGGTATTTGCCGAAAATAGAGATGAGATGTACCAGGCAAGACTTGAGGTCGGAAAAAAGAAGGGCATGCTATCTGGCCTCAGAGTTAAGCTAGATGCCTTTAAGGTAGGCTTTGAGGAGTGGCGAACCAAGATGGTCAATGCTAGAGAAGAAGCCAAGAGGTATAATGCTTGATCTTGTATGTAGCTCTGGAAACTTAACTGTATGCATAGGAACTGATATATCCTGCACAGTAGACACATCAGCTACTACTGCATATACAACAAACCACAAAAGAGATAAAAGAAGTTACGTTCCTACAAAGGCAAATTCAGAACAGCTGATATACAGAAAAATAACTTCGTTAGACGTTCTGGATGTAGCCTGTGTTTACCTACTCTTTAGACAATATAAAGTAGTTTATGTAGGACAAAGCAGGAATTTCTATTCAAGGATACAGAGTCATAAAAAAACTAAAGACTTTACGCACTTTAGATGCCTAAGATGTCATCCGCAGCGACTGGATTACTGGGAGGGAAAGTTGATATTTGAATACAAGCCGGAATACAATAAAAGAGGCGTAAATAGCAGGGAAGGAATTGTCGTGCCTTTTGTAAAGCATAGAAAATTAAGGGGTGTAGTATAAATGAAAGGAAGAACTCCAACTAAGGCGGAAAAAGACCACATGGATAGAGTTCGTGATCTTGGTTGTATCATCTGCCGACAGCAAGGAATGGGCCGTGTGCCATGCGAAATACACCACGTCTACGGAAAGACTAAGCCGGGAGCCCACTTCTACGTTCTACCGCTATGCTTTCAGCACCATCGTATGGGCAGTGATAAGGAGCCGATAAGCAGGCATCCTTGGAAGGCAAGGTTTGTGGCAACCTACGGTACCGAGGAGCATCTACTTAAGCTGGTTGACGAATTGCTGGACCTTGACGCCTACGCAGACACACTACCTTTTTGATGGATGCCGAGACTAGGAGTAGGGTTATGTCCTGCATCAAGGGTAAGAACACAAAGCCCGAGATCAGGGTTCGCAGCTTCCTGCACAGAAACGGCTTAAGGTTCTCACTACACAGAAAAGATCTGCCGGGTAAGCCCGACATAGTGCTGCCCAGGCACAACACATGCGTATTCGTGAACGGCTGCTTCTGGCATAGGCATAATTGCCGAAAGGGAAAGCGTAAAGTTAAGAGTAACGTTGAATTCTGGGAGTCAAAGTTCGCAGCTAACAGGGCGAGAGACAAAAGGAATAGGACTGATCTAAGAAGGTTGGGGTGGAAGGTGTGCACTATATGGGAGTGTCAGACACAAAAGCCAGATAAACTGTTAAAATTACTTGATAAAATATTGTAAATTATATTCCAAAAAAGGTTTACGAATGACGATAAACTTCGTAATATAAACAAATAAATTGAAACGCCGAAAAGGCAGGAGCATAAAATGACAGATAAGAAATATGAAATAATCCCAAACTTCTACGACAGTAGAGAGAGAAGACCAGCAGCAAACGGCATATCTTCAAACGATTGCCATCACTTAGCTGGCAGAACGTATAGGGCTTTACGTGGAGGGCTGTTTGCTAACAGTAACCTTACGGAAGCGGAACATAAATCCTACGAAGGAGACTCTGTTGAAGGAAAGGCAAGGCAAGCATTTTTTGACCAGAATGACATAATAAGATGGAAATCAAATGGTGTGATTCCTTTCGGCGATATGCTATTAGACTTCTTCTATGCTGGTTACATAACTAAAGAACAACTGATAGAGTCAGCTCATGCGAAGGAGCTTGATAATAATGAGTTCTGGAAAACGGTAAAGGTCGTACATTCTACTTGCCCTGATGGAGAAGAGGTAGTTCACTTTGTTCCTGAAAGAGACGAAAGTGGAAGGCTAAAGCACTCGTCTGATACCGCTGACTATACAAACCAAAGAAGCGTGGCCCAGTAATGAGTTACCAATACCTAACAATAGACGTGGACGGTGAAGAGGTCCACGTCAGTGCTGCGGAGAAACCCACCCTCGCTGAAATGCAGGAAATCGTCGGGGGCAACATACAGCTCGTTCAGTGTCTATATGAAGGCGAACGAAAGTCAATGATCGTGAATGAAGATGGCAAGCTGCAAGGACTGGACGTAAACCATAAAGCAACCTACATGTACGGGGACTTACGTGGAGTGACTGGAGACTTCGTAGTAGGCAGAGCTATAGTTTTTAAAGACTTTGAACTTGATTAAAAGGAGAATATTAATGGAAATAGGAAATACAGAGCCCTTAGAATACGGCTGCAGGTGCCGTCTTAAAAGGAGCACTATCTTCGGTACGTTCTGCGGTTACACGGGATCCACCAGGAAACATGCCCGGTTCTTTGATGAGGAGCTCGGCAAGGTCAAGATATACAGAACGTCACAACTGGAAAGATCATACGAGAAGTGGAGCTAAACATGAAAATATCTAAACGCATACTCAACGAACTGTACAGCAAGTATCAGATCACAGACGATACCAATATATTTGATATCAAGGATATAATGTCGGTAGAAGATTATGCCAAATGGGAACTGGCCTTTAAGTACCCAAATGGCAGACCATTGGAAGTTATTGAGGGAGGGAAACATGAACTTAAATCATAAACTATATACCTACGAAGGCTATCACCAGGTATTAGAAAGAGTACGAGGCATTTTGCAGGCAAAGATTGATGACGATGCTAACGATCTACAGACCAGAATAGTCAATGGCAAAATTAAGCGTTGTCTTGAAGAACTAGATACTTTTGAAACCGAAATAGAAAATATGATACAAGGCAGA
>MDTB01030208.1_pt1 | contig 14538 bp, 14 predicted proteins | sample 811161 | NCBI WGS metagenome assembly MDTB01 (sample SAMN05326650, study PRJNA326480) | marine metagenome | isolation source: seawater | place: Mediterranean Sea | collected 2009
ATTAAACAAAGAGATTTTTGGATGCCATTTGCTCCAGTTATTTTAAATGAATATCAGAAAAAACTTATCAAAAATCCAAAAAATATTGACTCTCCATTTATGACATTTGCATTTGAAACCACTAATTTTGCTCATAAAAATTTAATAGCAGCAATACATCAAGCAGATAAAACTGCTAGAGCTCAAATTTTGAGTAAAAAACATAATAAAGATTTATGGAAATTAATTTATCTTTTTTACAAAAAAACTGGTGTACCTGGCCTACTAAATACTTCATTCAATTTACACGGATATCCAATTGTAAATACGATATTTGATGCGAAAAATGTTTTTGAAAAATCAGATTTAACTGCTCTATGGCTAAACAATCATATTATCGAAAAATAAAAACTATTACATAAATAATTTTGACTAAATTTTTTTATATATTTTTCTTACTTTCAAAAACAAAGTTTGAATTTTCGTTACCAAAAAAATGTGATATTTTGTGTTATGATCAAGGGAAAAGATTTAATAACGATATAAGAAAAATTTTTAATAAATTTAGAGTAGATGTAATTTTTGTTAGATTAGAAAAAATAAATTTTATAATTATTCTAAAATCTATATTATCAAAAATATTAAATTTTAAGTTAAGCTTAAAAAATCATTATATAAAAAATTACTATTATCAAACTCAACCAAAAGTAATTTTATCATCTTCATATTATGATAAGAGCTTCTTATTTATAAAAAAGATCATCCCAAATGATTGTAAAATAATTTTAGTTCAGAGATGTCCTTATAAAGACACAGATTTTAATACAAAAAAAAATAAACCTACAATTGATCAAACTTATTTATTTAACAAAAGATCACAATTAATGATAAGAAATTATATTAATTCTAGAGAATTTATTCTTGGATCTTTCAGAAATAATTTTCAAAAGAAAAATAAAAAAAAAGATATAAATATTTTATTTATCTCTGGGTATAAAAAAATATTTGAAATATTTAGTCAAGAAAACAAAGAAAATTTCTTAGACACAATTCACGAAAAAAAATTAGTTAGAGCAATTCTGAATAATTTTTCTAAAAAATATAAAGTTAAAATTTTACTTAAATCTGACGTTAAAAAAATTGACTATTTAAATTTTTCAGAAGTTGACAAAAGATATGTCCTTTTAAATGATGGAAACCCATATAAGTTTCTTGATCAAAGTAATTTAGTTATTACTTTAAATAATGGAACAATGGGGCACGAAGCAATTTCTAGAGGTATTAAAAATATTCAACTTCCTAGAAAAAAGAAAAATAATTTAATTAGATTTCATATTTTTCAAGATGGTTTTAATGAGATTAAAATTAATAATTTTATATCTCATATGATTAGAATGAAAGATATAATTTACTTTAAAAAGATGAAACGTTTTAAAAAAGATATTATTTTTTTTGATTACAAAAATTCATTATTGATAAGGAATGTAACAAAGTTGATAGATCAAAGAAAATGAACGGTATTAACAAAATTTTAGAAATTCTACCAACAAAAGTTAAAAAAAAACTTTATATATTTATCTTTTTATTATTAATTGCATCTTTTTTTGAATTAGTAAGTATTTCTTTACTAATTCCTGTTGCGGAGATTATTATAAATGGAGAAACTTCAATTAGTTTAATTAATGATTTTTTAGGAAATTATCAAAAAAGTTTTTCTCAAAATCAAATTTTAGTTTATTCATTATTATTCATTATCTGTTTGTTTTTAATAAAGACATTATATTTGATTGCATTTTCATATTGGACAAATAAATTTTCTCAAAATACATATAAAATTTTGAGTGAAAAAGTTTTAGAAAAATACTTGAGAAAAAAATATCTATTTTTTATTAATAATAAATCTTCTGACCTCATAAGAAACATTATAATAGAAACAAAGAATGTGTCAGCTGTCATTTTTTCTTATTTAAAAATTATTGTTGAATTATTTGTTTTTATCTCTATAGGAATCTTTATTCTGGTTGTGGATTTTAAGACATCGATGAGTTTAATTATCTTTTTTTTGTTCTTTACTTTTGTTTATTATTTTTTTACTAAAAAATTAATCTTTAATTATGGGCTTATCCGCCAGCAATCTACAGCAAAACAATTAAAGAATTTACAAGAAATTTTTGGTTCAATAAAAGATATAAAATTAAAAAAATCTGAAAATTTTTTTAAAAATTTTTTTGTTAAATATATGAAGATGTTTGTAAAAGCTGCCTATATATCAAATACTTTTAATGAAGCACCAAGATTTTTAATTGAACTTTTTTTTCTTATCATTCTTACAATAATAATTATGATTAATATTTCTGAAACTCAAGGAGTTGAAACTATATTACCCTTATTAGTCGTTTATTTAGCAGCTGGATTAAGATTGTTACCTGGTTTTGTTAAACTTAATGGATATCTTCAATTAGTTGAAAGTAATAAGGCTTCCTTAAATTTAATCTATAAAGAACTTATAGCTAAAGAAAAAGAGTTTCGACTAAATTATGAAAATGATAAGGAAAGAAAAAACAATTCAGATAAACTTGCTATGGGTGATATTACTTTCCAAGGCATCAGCTTTTCCTTTGGTGAAAAAAAAATATTTAAGGATTTTAACTTAGAAATCAAAAAAAATAGTATTTTGGGAGTTTCTGGTAAGAGTGGTTCAGGTAAATCAACTCTTATAAATTTATTACTAGGATTATTAGAACCAAGAAAAGGAAAAATTTTATTGAATGGTTTAGATACAAAAAATTTCTTAAGTGATTGGCAAAAAAGGCTAGGTTATGTGTCCCAAAATATTTTTCTACTAGACGCATCTTTAAAACAAAACATCGCTTTTGGTGTTGATGAAGAAAAAATTGATTATCATCAATTAAATAAAGTTATAAAGTATGCGAATTTAAGTGATTTAGTTGAAAATTTAAAAGATGGACTAGATACAAATATCGGAGAAAAAGGATCCAAGATCTCTGGTGGCCAAATACAACGAATAGCAATAGCTAGAGAATTGTATCGTAATCCATCTATTTTAATTTTAGATGAAGCCACTACGGGACTTGATCATAATAATGAAAAAAAAATATTTGATAGCATCAAAGAATTAAAAAATAAAATGACTGTTGTTATAGTTTCTCATAATAAGGACACTATTAAAATTTGTGACAATTTATTGGACTTAGACAAAAAACAATTTAAAGACTCTTTTGATTAAAATGAGGAATTTTAAAACAATTTATAGGCCGACATGGACACTTCAAAAAGCACGAAAGCTTAATAAACTTTGGCTTGATAAAAACGAAAATACTCATCCTAAGTTATTAAAATTATACGAAAATATTCTAAAAAATGTTAATCCTATTCATGTTTCAACTTATCCGGAACTTGGAAGTTTATATAAAAAAATTTCTTCTTACGAAAATTTATCAACAAAAAATATCATATTTAGTCATGGATCAGATGGATGTATAAAAAATATATTTGAAACCTTTACAAAAAAAAATCAAAAAGTTTTAACTCTTTCACCAACATTTGTTATGTATGACATCTATCCAAAAATATTTAAACTCAATCATGTCAAATTTGATTATAATTTTTCAAAAAGTGGTCCTATTGTAAATATTGAAGATCTAATAAAAAAAATTAGAAGTGAAAGACCAAAACTTTTATGTATAGCAAATCCAAATAGTCCAACTGGAACTATTATAGAAGATACTTATATCCATACATTAATAAAAGTTTGTAGAAGTATAGGTTGTTTTCTATTAATTGATGAAGCGTATTATGGATTTTATAACAAAACAGCAAAAAAATTTATAAAAGAATACAACAATATTTTTATAATCAGATCTTTATCAAAAGCTTGGGGTTTAGCAGGTTTACGTTTAGGTTATATAATTTCAAATAAAAAAAATATCGAACTCATTAATCAAATAAGGCCAATGTATGAAATAAATACATTTGGAGCAGAATTTTTAAAATTGTTATTAGACAAGAAATATTTCGTAAAATTGGAATTTATACTTAAAGAGATGATAATCGCAAAAAATCTTTTTTATAAATTCTTAAAAAAAAATAAAATTAATTATTTTTTAAGCTATGCTAATTTTGTACATTTTGAAATAAAAGAAAATAGAAAAAAAATAATCCGCGATTTATCGAAATTAAGTTATTTTAGAGTATCAGAAAACCACAAATCTTTAGATAATTATTCAAGACTCAGTTTAACGAGCAAAAATAATATTAAAAAAATTATGAGAATTCTAAAAAAAAAATGAAATTATTAAGATTGATATGATGCATAAATTTTTTCAAATAAAAAGTTGATGGTCAATTAATTTTTTGAAATATATAATTGTAAATTCCATCAAAATTACCTTTATAATAATTTTCATTTCGCTTTTTTACCACTAATTCAAATCTATTATTTTTCATAATTTGGATAATTTTATTTTTTTGAATTTCAAATTTATCATTAATTTCAATTAAAATACTTTTAAGATTTTTATTAATTAAAATATTTTTTGAGCCATCTAAAATTAATTCTTCTATACCATCAACATCAATTTTAATATAATTAGGAGTTTCTAAAATTTCTTTTTTTACTAAACTATCTAAATTTGTCCCAAAAGTAATATAGGAATTTGAAAAATCAAATTTTTTGCCAGAGAAGTCATAGTCCACTCCAAAGGCGTTTAAAGCTCCCCCCTCAGTAAAATTTTTTTCACGTAATAGTAAAAACTTATTTTCTAAATTAGAAATAGCAAAAGGAATAATGTTAATTTTTTGTTGTAAATTATTTATTGATATATTTCTACTTAGAGTTCTTAAGTTTGAGGTGGAAGGTTCAAAAGAACAAACTTTAATATCATCTTTTTTTATTGCAGCATAAATTGAGTATAATCCAATATTAGATCCAATGTCCCAAAATATTGAGTCATTCTCAAATTCATTAATCCATTCAATTGTTTCAGGCTCTTTATCAAATATAGTGTCGACCCTCCACTTTATTAATTCGTTTGGTGTAAAGAAAGTAATTTTTTTTTGGCAGATTGTTTTGACTGAATAACTTTTTTTATCTAAAAATTCCTTAAATCGAAGTAGAATGTTTCTTTTTAAAATTTTTTCTAATAATGCAAGTAAGAAATATAGTAATTTAAAAAATATGGTTTGAAAATTTCTAAATATCATTTGTGTTAATATATAAATAAATCTTTTAATTATATTGTAATATTATTATAAGTAATATGGTAGATTAATTAAATAATGTTCTAAAATAAAAAACATTATTTCAATAATAAGTTTTAATTATTGAACTTATTTTTTACAATAAACCAAATAAAACACTTTACTGTTCAATAATTGAACTATAGAAATATCTTGTTATTTTTACCAAAAATATAAAAATTTGATGAAAAAAATTATTTTAATTAAAGTATCTAAATTTGATTTTAGATATTCAAATTTAGTCAAATATAAAAAAAAATTCGAGATTGTATATTCTAGTGACAATAAAAATTACGATAAAAAAAAAGTTGTAGCTATTATTGCTGGACTTGAAGAATATTCAAAAAAAATAATTAATAGATATCCAAACTTGAGAATAATTTCTAGATTCGGGACCGGCACAGATAAAATCGATCATGAATATGCTAATAGAAAAAAAATATTAATTTTAAGAACCAAAGATGAGCCAGTTTTACCTACTGCTGAATTTACGATTTCTTTAATTCTTATGATTAATAGAAAATTACATCAAAATATTGAAACTTTAAAAAATTTAAAGTGGCATCAAAAACAAGGAAATAATTTAAACGGAAAAATTGTCGGTATCATAGGATTGGGTCTAATAGGAAAAAAAGTTGCTAAAATTCTAAAAAGTTTTGGATGTAAAATATTTTATTATGATTTAAAAAAAATTAAGTCTATAAAATATAAATATTCATCTTTAAAAAACCTATTTATAAAGTCTGATATAATTTGTATTCATTCAAATTATACAAAAAATCAAAGTGATTTAGTTAATAAAAATTCTTTAAAGCTTTTAAAAAAAAATTGTATTTTAATTAATACTGCTAGAGGAGATTTTGTTAATGAAAATGACCTTTTTAATCATTTGAAAAAAAATAAAAATTTTTATGCAGGTTTTGATTGTTTCAAGAAGGAACCTTATTATGGAAAATTATTAAAACTTGAAAATTTTTTTGGGACGCCACATGTAAGTTCAAATACTTATGAGTCCAGATTACAGATGTCAAAAAAATCCTTTATGAACATTATAAACAACCTTTAGATTTACAATGAAAGGATTAAAGATTAAATATCAAAATTTTCATTTTGAAAATCTTCTTGAAGTAATAAAAAAAAAAAAAACAATTTTAGTTACAGGTGGAAGCAATATAGATTTTTTTCTAAAAAAAATATTTAAAAATAAATCTATTTTAAATTCCAAAAAGTGTTTCTTTATTTCTGATGAAAGAGTTTCTAGTAATGAATTAGATACAAATTACTTTAAAATTGAGCAATTGTTTAAAAAAAAAAAAAAAAGAATTAAATTTTACAGGATAATATCCTTACCAAAAAATTTAATAACAGAGACAAATAGGTATTCTTCAGTGGTGAGAAATGGTATGGACGTAGCCTTTTTATCTCTTGGAGAAAAATATCATATAGCATCTTTATTTTATAATTACCCTGCAATTTATTCATCTCAATTTACTTCCATAACCTATAGTTATGACTTTAAATTTTTGAGAATATCTGTAAATAAAAGATTATTATCGAAGATTAAAAGGATATATTTATTTATAAATGGAAAAAAAAGATTAAAAGAATTTCGGACAATGATAGATAAAAAGTTATTAGACTTTTATTTTAATAAAAAACAACAAAAAAAAATTATAGTGATTTACAAAAAGTAAATTATAAAATTTTAAAAAATATTATGATTAAATCTTTAGTTATCGGAGGTAGTGGTTTTCTTGGATCTCATTTAATTGATTTATTATCTAAAAAGAATCATGTGGTTACAAATTTTGATATTAAAAAAAGTAGATGGAACAATAAAAGAGTTAAATTTGTAAAAGGAAATATTTTAAATGAAAAACTAATATCCCAAGTAATTAAGGATAAAGATTACGTCTTTTTATTTGCCGGCTTGAGTGATTTAGATGAGGCTCTAATTAAACCCTTAAAGGCAATTAAAATGAATATTTTAGCAACAAGTTTAGTTTCAAAATATTGTGTAATTCATGATGTTAAAAGATTAATTTTTGCTAGTAGCATTTATGCTAACAGCGAAGAAGGAGGATTTTATAGCAGTAGTAAAAGAGCTGCAGAAGATTTTATTTTACAATTTAGTAAAAAATACAAACTTAAATTCACAATTTTAAGATATGGTTCTCTTTATGGTCCCAGAAGTAATTACAAAAATGGCTTATACAGAATTTTGATCAATGCAATAAAAAAAAAAAAATTAGAATATTATGGTTTTCCACATAATAAGAGAAAATATATTGACGTTGAAACTGCATCAAAACTTACTTTTATTTCATTAAAAAAAAAATTTGAAAATAAGTATTTAAATTTAGTTGGAAAAGAAAATATAAAAATTCTGAAATTATTCCAAGAAATTGAAAAAATATTGAGTTTTACAATGAATAAAAAATTTTATAGAAAAAAAATTATTGGTCATTATGTGGTTAAACCCACGAGATTTAGAGTAAAAATTGGTAGTAATTTATACTTAAAAAAAGAAGATACATTTTTTAAAAAATTGAAAAAATTTATTATGTATTTGAATGATAATAATAAAATTTTTAAAAGGCTGTAAATATGAAAAGTGGTATAATAAATTCATAAAAAAATGATTGTAAGTTTGTTAATTGGTAGAAAAGGTAGTCAGGGATTTCCAAAAAAAAATTTAATAAGAATTAAAAATAAATATATTTTTGAATACCCAATGATAGCATCTAAAAAAAGTAAAATTATTGATAAAATTTACGTCTCAACTGATTGTCCCGTTATATCAAAAGTGTGTAAAAAAAAATATAATGCAACCATCATTAATAGACCAAAATATTTATCTAATAATAAAGCACTTGGAGATGATGCATTCAAGCACGGTTATAAGAAAATTTTATTACTTAATAAGAAAAATAAAAATAGAATAAAATTTATTATTTTATTATTTGCAAATGGAGCAACAATTAATCATCAATTAATCTTAAAAGGTGTAAATTTTTTAAAAAAAAATCCTTCATTTGACTCTGCGGTAACTGTTTCGAGATATAATATGTGGAGCCCATTAAGAGCTAGAAAGGTTGCAAAAGATGGATCTTTAAAACCATTTGTACCATTTAAAACTTTCGGTAATCCCAAGACATTAAATTGTGACAGAGATTCACAAGGTGATGTTCTTTTTGCTGATATGTCAGTATCAGTTATAAGGCCTAAATGTTTGGAAAATATGAAGGATAATTTATTACCACAAAAGTGGATGGGAAAAAAGATCGCTCCAATTTACTCTGAGGCAGGTTTTGACCTGGACTATGAGTGGCAATTACCGCAACTAGAATATTGGATTAAAAATAATTTATGAAAAAAATTTACAAAAAACATAATAGCTTTATTAGTCTAAAAGGAAAGTATTCTGAGGACTATAAAGATTTCTTAAAAAAATTTAATATAATTTTAAAAACTTCAAGTTTAGATAAATTTGATTCTAATGAAAAAAAAATAATTACTAATATTAAAAATGATATTTCAATTGATGAAAAAGATAACAAAGATGGTTTAATTAAATTTCAAATTAAACAAAACGTAATAGATGAAATTAAAACAATCGAAGATAAAGATTTACTTAAATATTTAATTCATAGATACAGGTATGAAATTTTCCCGCAAAAAAAAATTTTAGATGATTACCCACCTTATCTGCAGATTGAACCTTCTTCCGTTTGTAATTATAGATGTGTATTTTGTTTTATGACGGATAATAGTTTTAACAAAAAAAGTTCAGGACATATGGGTCATATGAAACTTGAATTGTTTAAAGAAATAATTGACCAAATCGAAGGGAAAATTGAATTTCTGTCTCTTGCTTCAAGAGGAGAACCAATGATTTGTCCCCAAATTTCTGAAATGTTAAATTACACAGTTGGGAAATTTTTAAATCTTAAAATTAATACAAATGCATCTCTATTAAATGAAAAAAAAATACATGCTATATTGGCTGGTGGAGTAAAAACTCTTGTAATAAGCGCTGATGCTGCTGATAAAAATTTATATAAAAAATTTAGGGTTAATGGTGAACTAGAAAAGGTAGTCAGAAACCTCGAATTATTTAATAATATAAAACAAAATAAATATTCCAAATCTAAAATAATAACAAGAGTATCTGGCGTTAAATTTTCAGAAGATCAAAAATTCGATGATATGAAAAAATTTTGGGGTGGCTTAGTAGACCAGGTGGCTTTTGTTGATTATAATCCTTGGGAAAATAGTTATGAGAAAGAAAAAAATGACATCATCAAACCTTGCTCAGATTTATGGAGAAGAATGTTCATTTGGTGGGATGGAACTACAAATCCATGTGATGTGGATTATAAGTCAAAATTATCAGTAGGAAAATTTCCAGACATTTCAATTAATGATTTATGGAATTCCAACATTTATAATAATTATAGAAATTTTCATTTGAATAAAAAAAGATCTACATTAAGTCCATGTAGCTCATGCTCTGTCGTTTAAATAATGTACGAAAAAAATATTTTATTTAATATCGAGGGAAACGAAATAGATTTATTTGAATATATTGATAAAAATTCCAAACTTTTAAAAGAGCAATATTTAAATATTATATTTGATCTGAGTAATCTTACTTTAAATAATCAACCATTAAAAAATCAATTATATTTTCAAGATCATTCTTTATGGGAAATGTCGCTAATACAAGAAAAAAATATTTATAAAAATAGTTATATTTTTAAAACAATCAAATATTTAGCTCTTAAAAAAATTATTAAAGAAAATAAAAATAAAAATATTGAAATTTTTTTTTTAGAAAATGATCTAGCTAATTATCTTGAGAAAGAATTTGAAACTGCAAAAATAATTTTTAATAATAAACTTGACTCATTTAAGGTCAAGATTATTCAAATTATTAAAAAAAAAATATGGTTCCAGTTTTTATTTTTTATATATTATTTTCTAAAAAATTGTACTTTTAGAAAATTCAATAACAAAGTTTTCTCCAAAAAAAAATTTTTTATATTTTCTTATTTTACTCACTACGATAAAGAAAGGTTTAATAATGAAAATTTTTACCCTAAGCAATGGTCAAATCTTTGGGAAAATATTATCGATAATTCAAATTTTTTTCAAATTTTTTTACCAAATAAAAAATTTAAATTTTTTTTTCAGTTAGAAAATTTTTTGAAAAAGAAAAATTTTAAAAATTTAAAAAATGAAAATTTTATAAATTATTTTATTTTTTATAAATATTTTTTTAAGGTTTTCAAAGATTTCAAACTTTATAGATCAAAAGATATTTATTTAAGTATAGTAGAAAAAATTAAAGACAATAAAGATTTCAAGTATTTTTTTGAAATAAATGAGGAGTTATTTATTTCTTCTTTTGCAGGTTATACGTTATTACAAAATTTATTGTGGATTAATATTTTTGAAAATTTATTCAAAAATTTACCAAAACATGATTATGGTCTTTATATTTTTGAGAACCAACCATGGGAAAAAGCATTTGTCAGATGCTGGCAAAAATATAATCAAGGTGAATTAATTGGTTATTGTCACACAACTATAAACTTTTGGCATTTAAATTATTTTAATATTGAAGACTATAATCGATTAGATGATTATAAAAAATTTAGTCCAGATTTCATTGCAGTTTCTAGTGAAATTTCAAAAAATTTTATTGTTAATCAATCAATAGATTTAAATAAAATCATCGAAGTAGAGGCTCTAAGATATAATTGGATTTTGAATAACAAAGTTAAATTAAATAACACGTTCGATAAAAATAAAAAAATTTTATTTCTGGGAGACTATGAAAAAAATATTAATAAAAATCTTATTAGAATAATGAATCAATCAAAAGATGATTTAATAAAACTTGGTTTTGAAGTTTCATTCAAGCCACATCCTGCCACAAAGGTAAAAAATATAGATGATAACATAACATTGACTGACCGAGATCTAGAAAAGTTGATTAATGCTCATAACTATATAGTTTCAAGCAATTCCACATCAGCAGTTATAGAAGCTTTAAGTTGTGGATTAATAACATTTTTATTTGTTGATAAAAACAATCTCAATTTATCACCTCTTAAGAACACTAAAATTGAAAAAAAGGTCGATTTTTTTAGTACAAAAGAGGAGTTAATTTATAAAATAGCAAATTTTAAAAATAATTTAGAGCCAATAGAATATTATTACTTAGACAAGGAATTAAAGAAATGGAAAAAAACGTTAAAAATAAGTTAAAAAGTTTTGATAATTGTGCTTTAACTAACCAAAATACTTTTAGTGCAAAACATGAAGCTAAATTTACTCTTAAAAATAAGAAAAATAATATTTAAAAGGTTTAATATTAATGCCAAAGATATTTAGAAACTTTAAAAATAAAAGAGTTATTATTACAGGTCATACTGGTTTTAAGGGATCATGGTTATCTTTATGGCTTTATATGAAAGGTGCAAAGGTGATGGGAATATCCAATAAAGTTTTGTCAAAACCTTCACATTTTGAAAAAATCAAATTAAAAAAGAAAATTATTTCTGTGAATGAAGACATCAGAAATTTAGAAAAGATAAAAAAATTATTTTTAAAGTTTCAACCTGATTTTGTATTTCATTTAGCTGCTCAATCCTTAGTGAATAAATCTTACAAAGATCCTATAATTACTTATCAAACAAATTCAATGGGTACCTTAAATATACTTGAAAGCTTAAGATTTTTAAAAAAAAAATGTATAGCCATTATCATTACAAGCGATAAGAGTTATAAAAATGTTGAAATCAAAAGAGGGTATAAAGAGAATGATTTGCTAGGAGGAATTGATCCGTATAGTTCTTCTAAGGCCTCGGCGGAACTTATAATTCAAACTTATATTAAATCATTTTTTAAAAATAAAAAAAACATTGTAATAGGTGTAGCTAGAGCAGGAAATGTTGTTGGAGGAGGTGATTGGTCTCAAGACAGGCTAATACCAGATTGTATCAAATCTTGGTCTAAAAACAAAAGTGTTTCTGTTCGTAGTCCTAAATCTACTCGGCCTTGGCAGCATGTTTTAGAGGCTCTTTCAGGTTATTTGGTTTTCTCAGAAAAGCTCTCAAAGAACGAAAAATTACATGGTGAAGTTTTTAATTTTGGTCCATCTAATAGAAAGAATTTTAGTGTATTAGATGTAATCAAAAATATGAAAAGAGTTTGGAAAAAAGTAGAATTTAAAATAGTAACTAAAAATAAATTATATTATGAAAGTAAATTATTAAAATTAAATTCAAATAAAGCAAAAAAAATTTTAAAATGGAAATGTGTTTTGAATTTTAATGAGACAATAAATTTAGTTAGTTCTTGGTATAAATCGTTTTATGAAAAAACTGAAAAAAATGAAAATATTTCAATCAATCAAATAAAACTATATGAAAAGCTTTTTATAGAAAGGATCAAATAAATTGAAAGTAGTTATTTTAGCAGGCGGCTTAGGTACCAGAATATCTGAATTAACAAAATTTATCCCAAAACCTATGGTACCAATAAACAAAGTTCCAATTTTAGTTCATTTAATTAATCATTACAGAAAATATAATTTCAAGGAATTTTATATAGCTGTTGGATACAAGTCTGGTGTAATTAAGGATTATTTTAAAAAAAATAAATTTAGAAATTGCAAAATAAATTTAATTGATACGGGCCTTAATACTATGACTGGAGGGAGATTAAAAAGATTATCTAAATATTTAAAAGGAGATACATTTTTAATGACCTATGGAGATGGCTTAAGCAATGTTAATTTAAAAAGTTTAATAAAATTTCATAAACAAAAAAAAAAATTAATGACTCTGACAGCAGTAAGACCGCCAGCAAGGTTTGGTGTAATAAAAATAGTAAATAGTAAAGTTAAATATTTTAAAGAAAAATCCAGTCTCGATGAAGGGTGGATTAATGGTGGTTTTTTCGTAATTGAACCAGAAATTTTTAAATACATTAAAAATGATAAAACTTATCTTGAGCGTTCTCCTCTTGAAAAAATTGCAAGTATGGGTAAGTTGTCAGCGTTTAAGCACCATGGATTTTGGCAATGCATGGACACCCTAAGAGATAAAGAAATTTTAGAAAAAAAAATAAAAAAATTTGAGTAAATCTATTTTAATTGCTGGTGGAACAGGATTTATAGGATATCATTTAGCAAAAAAATGTTTAAATTTGAATTGGTCAGTTACAAGTTTATCCTCAAAGTATCCAAAAAATAGCAAAAAAGTTAAAGGTGTAAACTATTTAGTAATCGATATAAGTAACAAAAAAAAACTTTCGAAGATAAAAAGAAATTTTGATTATATAGTAAATCTTGCTGGATATGTAGATCATTCAAAAAAAAAGAAGACTTTACGAAGTCACTACAACGGTTGTAAAAATTTGGCATCATTATTTATTAATAAAAAAATTCAAAAATTTCTTCAGGTTGGATCAAGTATTGAGTATGGGAAATTAAAATCACCTCAGGTTGAAAACAAAAAAAATAATCAATTAACATACTCAGTTTATGGTAAAGCAAAGTTGTTAAGCACAAAGTTTTTAATTAGTTTATATGAAAGATATAGTTTCCCAGTTACTATTATTAGACTTTATTTAGTGTATGGGCCTAAACAGGATATTAATCGTGTAATTCCAATAACTATTAAAAATGCTCTCGAAAATAAGAAATTTGATTGTTCATCTGGTCTACAATTACGTGATTTTATTTTCATAGATGATGTAATTAATGCCATTTTAAAGATACTTAAAAATATAAAAACAAATGGCGAAATCATTAATATTGGCTCCAATAAGCCTGTTAGAATTAAAGATTTAATTATTAGGATTTGTTCTTTAGTAGGTTTTGGTAAACCAATTTTTGGAAAAATTAAATTGAGGAAAGATGAGATAAAGTTTTTATATCCAAATATCAATAAAGCTTACAAAATTTTAAAATGGAGGCCAAAAATAAGTCTTAATACTGGTTTAAAAAGAACTATCAAATATTATAAAAATGCAAAGTTTAATTAGCGTTATCGTAAATTATCACAATGGGGAAAAATATTTAGAAAGATGTATTAAAAGCATAATAAGTCAGGAATATAAAAACTTTGAAATTATAGCATGGGACAATGCTTCAACAGATAATTCAAAAAAGATAATTGAAAAATTCAAAGAGGCAAAAATTAGATATTTTAGACATCCAATAAAAGAAAATCTGTATAAAGCAAGAAATAGAGCTATAGAGAAATCTTCTGGTCAGTTAATTGC
>MDTB01031659.1_pt1 | contig 14538 bp, 15 predicted proteins | sample 811161 | NCBI WGS metagenome assembly MDTB01 (sample SAMN05326650, study PRJNA326480) | marine metagenome | isolation source: seawater | place: Mediterranean Sea | collected 2009
TATTGTGCTCATTACAGTCTACTCTTGGAAAAAGTGTTGTGGTTAGTGGGGAACGGGTAATGCCCCAAGGAGTTCGAGTCTCTCTGACCGCACCAAAAACCAGTATTTTAATATATATTGATAATTTTTACTTTTTTATTTTCAGTAATTATCTCTTTATTTTTGAACTCTGAAAATTCGGGATCAAAAAGTTTTATTAAAGCAAATGGATGAGAATTTCCGATTAACACTTTTCCTATCTTTGAGTTATTAAAAAAAAGCTCACTTCCTTCTTTTAAAATTTCATCAGTTTTTATTGGCATTAACCTTCTTCTAAGTTTTTTCTTTAACTTCATTCTTGCAGTATTTTCTTGACCAATGTAACAACCTTTTTTAAAATCTATTGCATTTAGCTCTTCAAAATTTGCTTCTAATCCAAAGAGTTTATCTTTAAGACTTCCAATTCCATTTATTGGAATTCCATTCATATGAGCTTTATTCAAGTATTTTGTATTATTTTCTATTTTTAAACTCAACTTTTTAATTGTTAGATGTAATTTTTCTAAACCTGATAATATTCTTGCTCCGAGTTTCTTTGATCTTGGATCAATATAAATTGGACTATCTCTGAACAAAATTGACTCATTGTCATTTTTTTCAATCCTTTGTATTTCTTTAAATTTATCTAAACTTATTATTCCAACAACGTATTTGTTAGACAAATTTTTAATTTCTATTTTTGATCCAAGTTTATATTTAGACAAATGTTCTATAATTTCTTCAGTAAACCCACCAGCACAATCTAACATGTATTCCTTTTCAACTTGGACTATAAAAAATTCATAAAGATATTTTCCTTGAGGAGTAAATATTGCTGCAAAAATTGAATTATTTTTGCTTACTTTATTGATGTCATTAGTAATTATATTTTGTAAAAAATCTTTAGAATCAAAACCTGATACTGAAATTAAGCCTCTATTTTCTTGTATAATTATTTTATCTTTTTCCATATTTGCTAAATTCTATTGTATAATATATTTACTATTCATGTCTGACAATTATAGTCTCATCATTAAAAATGGATCTTGCTATATAGGCGGAAAATTAATCAAGACCGACCTTGGTTTATTGGGAAAAAAAATAAAAAAAATAGGTAAAATAGAATTAAATAGCTCAAAAGTCTTTGATGCCACAAATAAAGTTATTCTTCCTGGAATAATTGATACTCAGGTACACTTTCGTGAACCTGGATCAACTGATGCAGAAGATTTAGAAAGTGGCAGTAGAGCGGCAGTGTTAGGTGGAGTTACCTCTTTATTTGAAATGCCAAATACCAATCCACCAACTTCTAATTTAGTTGAGTTTGAAAAAAAAATTCAATTAGCAAAAGATAGGATGCATAGTAATTATGCTTTTTATTTTGGAGCAACACCTGAAAACACTGATCAACTTTCCAAACTTAAGAATTTAAAAGGATGTTGCGGAATTAAACTTTTTGCTGGCTCATCGACAGGAAATTTATTAGTTGACAAAGAAGCAGACATTGAAAAAGTAATTTCAAAAGCTGATAGAATAGTTTCAATCCACTCCGAAGATGAAGAAATATTGAATTTAAGAAAAAAATTTATAAAAAAAGGAAGTGTCCATTCACATCCTGAATGGAGAAACAGTGAGACGGCAATGTCTTCTACTCGAAGGGTTGTAAAAATTGCAGAAAGACATAACAAAAGAATTCATGTATTGCATGTTACTACAAAAGAAGAAGTAGATTTTCTAGCAATGCATAAAAAAAATGTAACTTTCGAAACTACTCCTCAACACTTAACTTTATATGCCCCAGATTGTTATGATAATTTAGGTACATATGCTCAAATGAACCCTCCTTTAAGGACAAAAGATCACTATGATAGATTATGGACTGCAATAAAAAATAATATCGTTGATGTTCTCGGATCTGATCATGCTCCACACACTAAAGAAAATAAAAAAAAAGAATATCCAAAATCACCATCAGGAATGCCAGGAGTTCAGACAATATTTCCAGTTATGTTAAACCATGTAAACAATAATAAGCTTTCCCTAGAACAGTTAATAAAATTAATGTGTGAAAATCCATGTAGAATATTTGGAATTAAAGAAAAAGGCTTTATAAAAGAAAACTTTGATGCCGATTTGACTGTTGTTGATATGGAAAAAGTGCAAATTATTAAAGATGAAATGATTGCAAGCAAATGTGGATGGACTCCATTTAATAATTATAAAATTAAAGGATTTCCTATTGCGACAATAGTGAACGGAGCAATTGTCATGGAAAACGGTAAAATAATATCAAAACAAGTTGGAAAACCAATTGATTTTAAACTATGAAAAAATTGATATTTATTTTTATTTTTATTCCTAACATACTTTTAGCTGATAAAATTGACAAAAAAAAATGATGGAAATATCTAAAAAAAATCCTGCTATGGCTCACTCTCACTCTAATAGTGTTTTACTCCCACCCGGAGAAAGAGCTGAACTAATTTGGAAATTTACAAATACTGTAGATTTAGAGGCCGCATGTAATGTTCCTGGCCACTACGATGCTGGTATGGTCGCTAAAATTGATAGTATTTAAATCAACTCTTTAAAATTTTGTTATCTTTGAGGTCTTGTTTTATTTCATCCAAAATTGCTGGATCATCAATAGTTGCTGGCATTTTATAAGGTTCATTATCAGCTATCTTTCTTACAGTTCCCCTTAGAATTTTTCCAGATCTTGTTTTCGGTAGTCTTTTTACGATAATTGCAATTTTAAAAGCAGCAACAGGACCAACTTTATCTCTAACCATTTTTATACATTCTGATATTATTTCTTTTTTATCCTTTGTTACTCCAGCCTTTAAAGCTAGTAATCCAATGGGCAATTGTCCTTTAAGTTTGTCAGCAATACCAAGAACAGCGCACTCTGCTACATCTTTATGTTCAGCCAAAACTTCTTCAATAGCTCCTGTTGAAAGTCTGTGTCCAGCAACGTTTATTATATCATCAGTTCTGGACATGATCCACACGTATCCATCTTCATCAATATGTCCTGCATCGTAAGTAAGATAGTAACCTGGATAAGTTGACATATAATTTTCTTTATATCTTTTGTCTGCACCCCAGAGCGTTGGAAATGTTCCTGGAGGAAGCGGAAGTTTTACTACAATGTCACCCATTTTTCCTGGACCAACTTCTTTTCCCTCTGAATTCAAAACTTTTAAATCATATCCTGGGACTGGTTTAAATGCAGAGCCGTATTTTACAGGGAATGACTCAATACCTGTACAATCTGATGTTATTGCCCAACTAGTTTCAGTCTGCCACCAATGATCTATTACAGATGACCCTGAAAGTTTTTCAAACCATTTAATCGTATCTGGATCAGCTCTTTCTCCTGCAAGAAAAAGCTTATCAAATTTACTTAAGTCATATTTTTTAAAGAAATCTCCATTTGGATCTTCTTTTTTAATTGCTCTTATAGCTGTAGGCGCTGTGAAAAGTGATTTAACTTTATGTTCTGAGATAACTCTCCAAAAAACTCCAGCGTCTGGAGTTCCCACTGGTTTACCTTCAAATAAAACAGTAGTGCATCCATAAAATAATGGAGCATAAACTATGTAAGAATGTCCAACTATCCAACCTATATCACTTGCAGACCACCATACATCTTCCTGATCTATATTGTAAATATTTTTCATTGTCCATTTAAGTGCAACGATGTGTCCACCTATGTCTCTTACTATTCCTTTTGGTAAACCAGTTGTTCCAGATGTATAAAGTATATATGCATAATCATTAGAATTCATTTTTTCACATTCTGTTGGTACCGCACCTTTGTGAGCTTCATCCCAAGAAATATCTATTTTAGATTCTAATTCCGCTTTGTCTTTTTCTCTCTGAAAAATTATACACTTACTCGGTTTATGGCTTGCAAGCTCTAGAGCTTTATTAACTAGAGGTTTATAATGAACTGTTCTTCCTGGTTCATATCCGCAAGAAGCAGAAATAATTAATTTTGCTTTTGAGTCGTCAATTCTACTTGCTAGTTCGTTTGCTGCAAAGCCACCAAAAACTACTGAGTGGACAGCACCTATTCTACCGCAAGCTAACATAGCTATTACAGCCTCAGGAATCATAGGCATATAAATGATAACCCTGTCACCTTTGTTTATACCTTGATTTTTTAATGCTCCAGCAAATAGAGAAACTTTTTCTTTTAACTCTTTATAACTAATTTTTTTTTTAACACCTGTGATGGGACTATCATAAATTATTGCTAATTTATCACCTCTACCTTTATCTACATGAATATCTACTGCGTTATAGCAAGTATTAGTTATACCATCTTCAAACCATTTATAAAAAGGAGGATTGCTAGAATTTAAAATTTTACTAGGTTTTTTATACCAAAAAATATCTTCAGAAATACTTTTCCAAAAAGATTCTTTATTATTTATTGAAGAATCATAAATTTCTTTATATTTTCGAGTCAAATCACTACCCCCCTGAAATGTTAATTTAAACCTAGTATTTCACAATTATCCCCAAAAAAAAATAGAAAATCCGCTAAAATCAACACTTTTTAACAAAAAAAACACTTCACTGTAACTTTGTTTTTTATTATGGTTCGGCCAAGTTATTCGGTAGTAAGCGATTAGCTTATTTGTCCGAGTAGTTTATATATAAACTAAATAGAAAACTAACAACGAGGGAGGTTTTCATGAGAAAATTAAGCACAATTGCACTAGCTGCTGTTGCCTTTTTGGGTATAACTAGCTCTGCTAATGCAGCGACTGCCCTATTACAAACGAATGATTTCGTAGGAATTTCATTCTGGTTGGTATCAATGGGTATGATTGCATGCACAGTATTCTTTTTCCTAGAAAGAGGATCTGTTGCACCTGCGTGGAGAACATCAATTACAGTAGCTGGTCTAGTTACTGGTGTTGCATTTGTTCACTACATGTATATGAGAGAAGTATGGATTGGAACTGGCGATACACCAACAGTATACAGATATATTGATTGGTTAATCACAGTACCACTTCAAATGATAGAATTCTATTTGATCTTGGCTGCTGTTAAAAAAGTTCCAACGTCAATATTTTGGAAACTATTAATAGGATCATTAGTAATGTTAATCGGTGGATATATGGGTGAAGCTGGTTACATACAACCATTCGTAGGATTTGTTATTGGAATGGCTGGATGGATATACATTCTATTTGAAATATTCTCTGGTGAAGCAGGTCAATTAGCTGCAAAAGGTGGAAACAAAGCTATGACAACTGCATTCAGTGCAATGAGAATTATCGTTACAATCGGTTGGTCGATATATCCTCTTGGATACATATTCGGTTACCTAACTGGTGGAGTAGACGCTAATGCATTGAATATCATTTATAACTTAGCTGACTTTATAAATAAGATCGCTTTCGGTCTTGTGATTTGGGCAGCTGCGATGCAAAATACTACTGTTTCAAGACGATAGTATAAAAATAATTATAAATAGGGCGAGTTTAACCACTTGCCCTATTTTTTTTTGTGCCTATATTTAAATTAATGCCTAAAATTACATTTGTAGATAGCTCCAATAATTCAAAAACTATAGATGTTGAAAATGGACTTACAGTTATGGAAGGAGCAATTCAAAACGAAATCCCTGGAATTGATGCAGATTGTGGAGGATCAATGGCTTGCTCAACATGCCATGTTTATGTCGAAGAAAATTGGTTTAATAAACTTCCTAAAGCTGAAGATGCAGAAGTGGACATGATAGATATGGCATATGAACCAAAAAAAAATAGTAGACTAAGTTGTCAATTAATAGTTTCGAATGATTTAGAGGGTTTAATAGTAACAACTCCAAAAAAACAATCTTGATGATTAAAACTGATGTTATTATTATAGGAGCTGGACCTGTCGGACTATTTGCTGTTCACCAACTTGGTATAAAAGGTCTTAATGCAGTTGTTATCGATAATCTTGATAAAGTTGGGGGACAATGTATAGAACTTTATCCAGATAAACCAATATATGATATTCCAGCTATTGCTCAATGTACTGGAAAAGAATTAACAGAAAAATTAATTAACCAAATAAAACCTTTTAAAACAGATTTTTTTCTCAACGAAAGAGTAGAAGAAGTTAAACAGGACAAAGATAAATGGATAGTTTCTACAAGCACTAAAAAAAGTTTTAATGCATCTAATATTATTATAGCAGGTGGAGTTGGATCTTTTGAACCTAGAAAATTATCGTTAAAAGAGACAGAGAAGTATGAAGGAAAATCCGTATTTTATTCTGTTAAAAACACAAAAGATTTTAAGAATAAAAATATATCTATTTTTGGAGGGGGTGACTCAGCGTTAGACTGGGCACTTGAATTATCTAAATTTTCAAAAATAAATTTAATTCACAGACGTAATGAATTTAGAGGAGCTCCACATACACTAAACGAAATAAAAAAAAAACAAAACGAAGGTAGAATATTAATTAAAACTCCATGTCAGCTTGAGTCGATAAAAGGTGATAAATATATAAAAAATATCAAGGTAAAGTATGAAAATGGAAAAATTGAAGAAATCAAAACTGATATAATTCTGAGTTTTTTTGGATTAATAATGAAACTTGGGCCAATAGCTGAATGGGGCCTTAATATGGATAAAAAAACTATAAAAGTAAATCCACAAAATTTTGAGACAAATAAAAAAGGAATTTTTGCAGTTGGAGATATCTGTTCATATCCTGGCAAATTAAAATTAATTCTTTCTGGTTTTCATGAAGTTGCACTAGCTTCAGTGGAATGCTTTAAAAGAGCAAGACCTAATGAAAAATTTAGATTTCAATTTACTACCTCATCCAAAGAAATTCAGGAGAGACTTGGTAAAAAAAATGATTGAACTTTTAACGGCTGATACACCTAATGGAAAAAAAATATCAATTATGTTGGAAGAAGTCGAATTAGATTATAAAGTAACAAAAATAAATATCTATAAAGAAGAACAATTTAAACCAGAATTCAAAAAAATAAGCCCGTTTAGTAAAACACCAGTCATTATTGATCATGAAAAAAATTTAAGTTTATTCGAGTCCGGCGCGATTCTTATGTATCTTGGGGAAAAAACTGGAAAGTTTTATGATAAAGAAAAAAGAATTTTAATTAATCAATGGCTTATGGGCCAAATGGGAAACATTGGTCCTTTACTAGGTCAACATCATCAGTTTCATCACTACAATCCCGGAAAAAGTGAATTTGGTGAAAAAAGATATTTTAAGATAGCTAAAAGAATTTATACTGAATTAGATGAAAGATTATCGCAATCTAAATATTTAGCTTACGATAAGTACACGATTGCAGATATTGCAACATTTCCATGGATTGCAAGGCATGATTGGCATGATATCGGTATTAAAAAATTTAAAAATTTAAGCAGATGGTTTCAAGAGATTTCTAATAGAGATGCTGTTAAAAGAGGTTATGACTTATTAAAGAAAGGTGAAAAAATACCTACTATTTAATCGTCTATAAATATTTTTTCATTTCGCTCATGTTTTTCTTGAGCCTCTATAGACATTGTAGCTACTGGCCTAGCCATTAATCTTTTTAAACCAATAGGTTCTGAAGTTTCCACGCAATATCCGTATGTTCCATCTTTTAATCTTCTAAGGGCTGCATCAATTTTTTCTATTAGTTTTCTGCTTCTAGCTAATGCTTTCATCTCAACTGATTTGTCAGTGTAAGATGAAGCCTGATCAACAATGTCAGATGAGGAAATATTATCGTCACTTGAGTTTAAAATATTTGTAAGACTATTGGACTTAATAATATCTTTTTTCCATTTTAATAATTGAGAAGTAAAGTATTTTTTATGCTTACTACACATATATTTCTCTTTACTATTAGGTGAATATGCTTTTTTCGTAGATTTTTTGATCATACATTAAAGTCGGCGAGTATATGTCTGATTTTATAGGTGTCAATAGTCTTTAAATTGTATATTTATGACGAAATGATTAAAGAAAAAAAAATACCTCATATTTTATTAATTTTCTTATCACTTCACTTATTGATCTGGACATTAATACCAACATTTTCAAATGTAAATTTACCCTTAGATACCATTGAGGCCTTAGCTTGGGGAAGTAATTTAGATTGGGGATTTGATAAACATCCACCACTAAGTGCATTTGTAGTAGAAATTTTTTATCAAATTTTTGGCAATCAAGATTGGGCATATTATTTATTAAGTCAAATTTTTGTAATAACTGCTTTTTTTATAATTTATAAATTTTCAGAGGAGTTCTTTAATAATAGAATTTTAGCCTTGATTTCAGTTCTTTTATTGGAAGGTATTTATTTTTATAATTTTACCACTCCAGAATTTAACGTAAATGTTTGTCAACTCCCATTTTGGGCGCTAAGTATATATTTTACTTGGAGATGTATTAAATTTGACAAACCAATAGATTATCTATTTTTAGGTTTATTTATTGGTCTTGGAATTCTATCCAAATATCTTTTTATTTACTTAGTTATTGGAATAAAATTTTTATTTATTTTCTTAATAAAAAAAAAGAAAAAACTAAAAATTTTTCACTATTTTATTTCAGGACCTATCGTATTAATAATTTTGTTACCTCATATTTTTTGGCTGACTGAAAATAATTATTCGACTATTTTGTATGGCCTTCAAAGAACAGGAGGAGTTGGAAGTCTTTTAGATCATTTAATTTATCCTTTTACTTTTTTATTTAAACAAATTGGAATATTGATACCATTTTTTTTAATGTTTTTTTTTCTGATAAAAAAATTTAGAATTAAGTTAAATATGAAAGATGAAAAATTGATATTTCTTTTTTTTGTAACTCTAACACCAATTTTGTTAATGTTTTTAACATCAATAATAATGGGTGTAAAAATAAGAACTATGTGGATGACACCATTTTATTTATTTTTTGGTGTTTTATTTATCTATATTTTCAAACAAAATATTTTAGAGACTAAGATAAGAAAATTTTTCGTAATTTTCTTTTTCTTTCTGTTTATATCTCCTGCAATTTACCTTGGAGTTTCATTTACAAATGAAAATAAAAGAACAGATTATCCTGGAAAAGAAATAGCTCGTCTAGTTCAAAATAAATGGGATAACAATTTTAAAAATGATATTGAAATTGTTGTAGGAGACGAATGGGCTGCTGGAAATTTATCTTATCATTTAAACTCAAGACCTAAATGGGTTCAAACATTAAGAAATAAAGCCGTTGATATTAAAGCTAATCAAGGAGTGATTTATGCCGGCAATCCTCAAATACTTAAAAAAGTTTGTCCAGGTGTGTTTGGAGAAATAAAACCAGTTGGTTATTGTATGATAGGAACTAAATGAAAAAATTTGTAATTTTAATTCCTGTTTATAATGACTGGGACTCATTAATAAAATTATTAAATAAAATTAACGATTCCTTGAATAATAATAGAAACATTCAATTTAAAATCATTATAATTAATGATTGTTCTAATACTCCTTCACCGGAAATTAAAAATTTATCAAACATTAAGTCAATCAAAGTAATTAATATGAAAATCAATAAAGGACATGCACGATGTAATGCTTTCGGAATAAGGTATCTAGCAAAAAATGAAAATTTTGATCATTTGATTTTAATGGATGGAGATGGCGAAGACAGACCTGAGGAAATAAAGCTATTAATATCTAAAGCATTAGAAAAAGAAAATACTTCTGTAGTAGCAAAAAGAATAAAAAGATCAGAAGGTCCTTTTTTTAGGTTTTTATATGAAGCTCATAAGATTATTACTTATATTTTTACTGGAGAAAATATTAATTTTGGTAATTATAGTTGCCTTACAAAAAAAGACACTGAGGTTTTGTCAAATAAAGCAAGTCTTTGGAGCAGTTTTTCTGGTACATTAAAAAAATATATTAAAAATTTAAATGAAATAAATTCTGTAAGGGGAATGAGATATTACGGCCCCTCAAAAATGTCATTATTTAAATTAGGAATTCACTCTTTCTCAATTATTGCAGTTTTTAAAAATATAGTTTTTTTAAGATCTTCCGTAATCCTTATTTTACTTGCAATCTTAGACAAACAATTGGATTTATCGATAATTGTATTTCTTCAAATATTATTAGTAACTTTTAATTTACTAATTTTTTTAGTTTCGTTAAGAGAGAATAAAAAAGAGCTTATGTCCTCTGATTTAGATGTAAAAAATCATCTTGATTTTTAACACCAGCAGGTTGAGAATAGAGTCTATAGGAGAATCAAACATGAATCAAAAGGTGAACATTTGTTCTATATTCTGTCATTATGTGGATAACTAATATAGTATATAAATTATGAATAGATTCTTTAAATTATTATGAGAAAATTAACTTGTCATTGCGGAGAAGTCGAAGCAAAAATTAATATAGAAAATATAGATCAAGTAATGAGATGTAACTGCTCAATTTGTAAAAAAAAAGGAGCCATTATGTCTATCGTTAAAAACGAAGACTTTGAAATAATAAAAGGGGAAGATAAATTAAAAACTTATCAATTTCACACTAATGTTGCTAAACATTTCTTTTGTTCTATTTGTGGAATTTATACTCATAACAACCCGAGAATTAATCCAGCTATGACAGCATTTAATATTGGTTGTGTTGAGGGAGTTGATCCTTTTAAATTTAAAGAGGTAATTCTTAAAGATGGAGAAAATCACCCCCTTGATCAGAAAAAGTGACATTAAAAATAAAAATTTAAAAAAAATAAAAAAACTATATTTAAATTTCATTAAGAAGCAAGAAGTTTTAGGTGAGCCATTTTTTGACAAAGTAGGACAGCTTAAAAAATACTATCTTCCTATCTGTGACGCAATATACAAAGATTATATTAAAAATAATAAAACTTATGTAGTCGGACTTTCTGGGAGCCAAGGATCAGGAAAAACCACCATTGCTCAAATTTTAAAATTAATATTGAAATCAAAATATAACCTTAAAGTAGTAAATTTTTCAATTGACGATTTTTACAAAACATTAAGCGAAAGAAAAAAAATGTCAAAAAATATTCATCATTTATTTAAAACTAGAGGAGTACCGGGTACTCATGATACCAAGTTTTTATTAAAAATTTTTAAAAATTTAAAAAATAAAAAATTTAGAAAGTTAGTTATTCCTCAATTTGACAAATCTGAAGATGATAGAAAAATAAAAAAAATGTGGAAAAAAGTAAAAAAAAGACCACATATTATTATATTTGAAGGTTGGTGCGTTGGGGCCACACATCAAACTTCAGAAAAATTAAATAAACCTATTAATTTATTAGAAAAAAAATATGATAAAAAATTGACTTGGAGAAAAAAAGTTAATACTGAACTTAAATACAAATATAAAAAAATATTTAATTTAATTGATAAATTTATATTTTTAAAAGTACCGAATTTTAAACTTGTAATTAAATGGAGACAACTACAAGAAACTAAATTAAAACTGTTATCAAAAGGAAAAAAAATTATGACAAAAAATGAAATAAATAATTTTATTATGTATTACGAGAGAATTACAAAACATATGCTTAAAGTCTCAAGCTTAAAAGCTAATATTTTGATTAATCTTGATAAAAAACATAGATTAAGCTCAATCAAATTTTAAGATGAAAAAATTTTTAATTATTATAATCTTTTATTTTAATTTTAACTTTGCTTTTTCAGCAAATAATTTAATTTTTTTTATAGAATCTGCTTATCAAAAAAATCCTAAATTAAATGCTGAAAGAAAAAATTTTAAAGCTACTAGAGAGAATATAAATATTTCAAGAAGTGAATTTTTACCAAGTGTTTCTTTATCCGGAAGTGTTGATGGAAGTCAATTAACCAACAGAACAAATTCTGCAGGACAAAGTTTACAAGATCAAGGTACTGATACTGAAACCAAATCAATTTCAATCGATCAAAAAATATTTCAAGGTTTTGAGGGGTATAACTCTTTAAAAAAATCTCAGCTAGAAGTGGAAAAAGCAACATACCAATTAAAAAACGTTGAACAAAATACTATTTATGAAACAGCCGATGCATATTTTGATTATATATATAGATCAAAAAATAAAGGTATTAATTTCTCAAATGTTAATCTTTTTGAAAGACAAGTAGAATCTGATAGTGCTAGAGTTCAAAAAGGAGAAATTACTTTAACTGATCTTGCCCAATCAGAGTCTTCTTTAGCCGGTGCAAGGGCAAATTTTATAACAGCCGAAAATGAACTCTTAACTTCAAAAACAAATTTTGAAAGAATTGTTGGGGTAAAAGCTCCTGAGGTTCTAGACACTAATTTAAATATTAAATTAAATTTGCCTTCTTCTTTAAATGAAGCTTTAGCTATATCAGAAAAAAATAATTTAAAACTTTTATCTGCAAAAATTGATTATGAAATTTCGAAAAAAGAGGTAAGTATTTCCAAAGCTCAATTTTCACCTTCTGCTTCCATAAACTATTCAAAATCTGAAAGTAAAGATTTTAGCACTACTGTCGATAAAACTGACAAGGAGTCAGTAAAGGCTACAATTACGTGGCCACTTATTAAAGGAGGAAAAAATTATTCATCTATAAAAAAATCTAAATTTAAAGAAGAACAAAGTAAATTAATTTTGGACAATATTAAAAATGAGGTTAGAACTGATACTGCTAATGCTTGGTCGCTTTATCAGTCCACTAAAAGTGTTTTGAACTCTACAAGAGCCCAAGTTGAAGCTGCGGAAATTGCAAATGAAGGAATAAGTCTAGAATATGACTCTGGAAATACCAGAACTACTCTGGATGTTATTCAGTCCCGAAGCTTGCTGTTAAATGCAAGAATAGCTAACTCAAAAGCAGAAAAAGATTTTATTGTTTCTAAATTTAAACTTATATCTGTTTTAGGAAATTTGTCGTTTGTTTCACTGAAAAACTCAGTTAATTAGCTATTTTTTTAATAAATATTTAATATCTTGAAAAAAAGAACAAAAGGTGTACACTTAATATAACGATTCGAAACAAAAAAAAGGACTAAAAATGATAAAAAATGGATTAAAAGTAGTTAAATCTGACTCTAAAAAAGAGCAGGAATTAAAAGAGAAAAATAAGTCTTTAGAAGCAGCAATTAGCCAAATAGACCAAAATTTTGGAAAAGGTTCAGTAATGAGGCTTGGCCAACAAGAGGCGCTAGATGTAGAAGCTATTTCAACAGGGTCTTTAAGTTTAGACTTAGCTCTTGGAATTGGGGGATTGCCCAAAGGTAGAATTATTGAAGTTTATGGACCAGAATCTTCTGGTAAGACGACATTAGCATTGCAAGTTGTCGCTGAAGCACAAAAAGCTGGTGGAATTTGTGCTTTTGTTGATGCTGAACATGCGATGGATCCAATTTACGCAAAAAAATTAGGTGTAAAAACTGAAGAGCTTTTAATATCTCAACCTGATACGGGAGAACAAGCCTTAGAAATAACTGATACGCTAATTAAATCAGGATCTATTTCAGTTTTAGTAGTTGACTCAGTTGCAGCACTAACTCCAAAAGCAGAACTTGAAGGAGAAATGGGTGACCATCACGTTGGTTTACAGTCAAGATTAATGAGTCAAGCTTTAAGAAAACTAACTGGCTCAGTATCAAAATCAAACACTATGGTAATTTTTATTAATCAGATAAGAATGAAAATCGGTGTTATGTTTGGAAATCCTGAAACAACATCAGGTGGAAACGCTTTAAAGTTTTATTCTTCAGTTAGAATGGACATAAGAAGGATAGGCGCTATCAAAGAAAAAGATCAAATAATAGGAAACTCAACTAGAGTAAAAGTTATAAAAAATAAAGTTGCACCACCATTTAAAGTTGTTGAATTCGACTTAATGTATGGAAAAGGAATAAGTAAAGTTGGTGAGCTCGTTGATTTAGGAGCCAAAGCAGGAGTGGTTGAAAAATCCGGCGCATGGTATGCTTATAAAGGTGAAAAAATTGGACAAGGTAGAGAAAATGCTAAGATTTATCTTGAAAAAAACCCTAAAATTGCAGATGAAATTGAAAAAGTAATTAGAGATAAAGCATCAGCAATTTCCAAAGAACTTGAAGGAAATCCATCACCAAAAGAAAAAGTTAAGGATAAAAAAGAAGATTAGTTTTTTGTCATCTTTATCAATTTAAACGGGAGAAATATTTCTCCCGTTTCCCATGAAACAACAACTTATAATTGTTTAAATCAATATTTAGTACCCTAAAGAAGTGCAGCGAAATAAGCAGTATACAAATAATCTCAAATTAGTTTTAATGTAAAAAACAACTAAGGGGGAAAAATGAGTACACAACAAGCAACAAAATCGAAAGTGTCATCATCTTTAGATACCTCTCATTTAAAGGTTAAGTTTCCATTTAAATCAAAATATGGGAATTATATAAACGGAAAGTTTGTAGAACCTAAATCTGGAAAGTATTTTGATAATACTTCTCCTATAACTAATGAAGTTATCTGTAAGGTGCCACGATCGAACGACAAAGATGTAGA
>MDTB01053362.1_pt1 | contig 14538 bp, 15 predicted proteins | sample 811161 | NCBI WGS metagenome assembly MDTB01 (sample SAMN05326650, study PRJNA326480) | marine metagenome | isolation source: seawater | place: Mediterranean Sea | collected 2009
AACAGGTCAAGTCACACAGCTTCATAATATCCTTGCAAATAAAACAGAGCGTGGTGCATTCGGGGAAGTGCAGTTAGAAAATCTGATTAAAATGGTTCTGCCGCCCAATGCATATGCTTTTCAAGTTACACTTCCGAATCAAAAGCGGGCAGATTGTGTTTTAAAACTGCCAAACCCGCCTGGCGATATCGTCATAGACTCAAAATTTCCTCTTGACGCGTGGCATGGCTTGCAGAACGCTGAAACAAAAGCCGAACAACAAGCAGCCAGAAAACGGCTTGCTATTGCTGTCAGGGGACATGTGAAAGATATTCAGGAAAAATATATTGTTGCAGGAACTACGGCTGAATCTGCATGTTTGTTTCTTCCCTCAGAAGCTGTCTATGCTGAATTGCACGCTAATATGCCAGATGTAGTCGAGGCCTCTTACAAGGCAAGGGTTTGGATTGTCTCACCCACTACGATGATGGCAACTCTTAATACTGTAAGGGCTGTATTGCGTGATGCAAGAATGAGGGAGCAAACAGCTATCATTCAGGCAGAGATGCTTAAACTACTGGAAGATGTATCAAGACTAGATACCCGTGTAGATAATTTAAATAGGCACTTCTCGCAGGCTCAAAAAGATATTACGGAAATTCAGACATCTACGACACGAATAACAAAAAGAAGCCATAAAATAACAGAATTAGACATATCTGATGATGAGGATATATCTATGATTGAAACCGAAGTGAAACCGGCACCCACATTACCGAAGGCAATAGACACTCCCTCTTAAAAGATTAAAAAGCCCTTATCCTACAGGTGTTCTAGCTTTCATCGCAAGGGCAAGGGTGCCATCATCTAAGTAGTTCAGCTCTCCCCCGACAGGAACACCATGAGCAAGTCTTGAGAGCTTAACTGAGAGCCCCTCAAGTCTTTCTGCAATGTAATGCGCTGTTGTCTGGCCTTCGACAGTAGCAGAAGTTGCAAGAATTACCTCGCAAGCATTGTGCAAAGCGGACATGGACGCAACACAGCTTACAAGTTTTTCTATTCCAAGCTCAGTTGGACCCCGTCCATCCATGATATTTAAATTACCGCCTAAAACAAAATATTTACCCTGAAAAACACTAGCTCTTTCCATCGCCCATAAATCAGATACATCTTCAACAATACATAATCGATTTTCGTCTCTGCGGGGGTCGTTACAGATCAGACATTTATCTAATTCTGTTAGATTATTGCATTGCATACACGGTTTATAATAATGGGCAACATCATAAATCGCTCTGGCTAGAGGAAGCATATCGCGCTCTTTATTTTTAATAAGCGAAAGCGCAGCTCTCTGCGCAGACCTAGGCCCTAAGCCTGGCAATTTTCCAAGTCTTTTAATTAGATTTTGAAGGCTGTCATCAGACATGTTAAAATGGAAGCTTCATGCCTGGAGGCAGAGGCAGGCCACCTGTAAGCTTGCTCATTTCTTGAGCTAATGCTTTATCTGCTTCATCTTTAGCATTATTCACCGCAAGCTGAATTAAATCTTCTAATGTCTCAATATCTTTTGGGTCAACAATATCCTCTGTAATTGAAACAGATACAACTCTGCCCTTGCCGGTAACCGTAACAGATATAGCCCCGCCGCCAGACGTGGCAGAGAAATGACGGCTTGCCATTTCTGTTTGCATTGCTTCCATCCGAGATTGCATTTCTTGAACTTTCTTCATCATTCCGCCCAGATTACGCATCATACATTTTCACCTTTCTATCTAATAGTTCCTGGTTATCTGAATGCTCTGGAAAAATATCCGGCTCAGGATTTTCTATCAAATCAGTCTCAGCTAACGGCGTTGATGATGATGGCATCTCATTCTCAATAGGTGTGATTACGTCCGTTACTGTAGCACCTGGGAATATTTCTAGCACCTTTTTCGCTATAGGATGTTCAGCCGCCATAGATAGCTTCTCTTGTTTTGCTATCTCTTCTGTTTTTTGAAGCGTCAGCGAGCCACTCTTATCACTGACAGAGACCATCCATCTCTGGTTTGTGCTGGAATTAAGAAATTGTGCAATTTTACTGGCAAGGTCTTTTGAGGCATCCTTCACCAAATGTATTTCTAGATGACAGGCTTCTAGATGAACTAGCTCAACATGATTGCGTATGTCTGAGGCAAGAATAAGAGCCCCTTTTTGTTCACAATACTCAGCAATATCTTGCAAGTTTTCAAATGACGAGCTGCGCGTCTGACTATTAGCATTAGAAGGAGTATTAGGGGCAATTATGGGTGATGTTGCAATAGGCGCTGTCTTATCATGGGGTTGCTCAGCTCTCATATCGTGATTTAATGCTGTGATAGTGGCGCCATTATTTACAGCCAAGTCGTCAGGCCCTGAGGTTGTCCTAGATAGATTATCTGTCTTTGAATCATTTGTATTATTTGACTTTGGACTATCATCTATCGGTGATGGCGTGTCTGGAAGTTTGCTCAGAATTTCAGATGGCGTTGGCATAGACGATGTATAGGAAAGCCTGATAATGAGCATTTGCGCACAGGCTTCTGGCCTTGGTGCAGCTTTGATTTCTTGATGACCTTTTAGCAATATTTGCCAACATCTTGCTAATCGAGGGATGCCGTGTTTTGCAAGAAGCGATAGCTTTTCTTTTGCGGACTCGCTTATTTCCTCTATCAGTGAGTTGCTTGCAATAAGCGAAGCCTGATGTGTAGAATCCATCAAGTCAGATATTATTTGCTCTGGCTCAGATCCTGAATCAACAGCATTTTTTAAGCTTGTCAAGGCTGTTTGAATATCGCCATCCAGAGAGGATTTTAGCAAATCCAGCAAACCATCTGCATTGGCATGGCCAAGCATATTTTCAACAACAGATAGCTTGATATCATTTGCCCCTAGGGCTGATGCTTGGTCAAGCAACGACAACGAATCACGAACGGAGCCTCCTGCTGCGTAAGCAAGCAGACGAATCGCCTCAAGCTCAAAATTTATTTTTTCAGCATGAGCAATTTTGGATAAATGGTTAACAAGTAAATCTAAAGGAACCCGCCTTAAATCAAAGCGTTGACAGCGTGATATAATAGTAACTGGCACTTTGCGAATTTCTGTTGTAGCGAAGATAAATTTGACCGCTTCGGGTGGTTCTTCAAGTGTTTTCAATAAAGCGTTGAAAGCATTTTTTGAAAGCATATGTACTTCGTCAATAATGTAGATTTTATAGCGTGCAGAAACAGGACAATACACACTCCCATCTATAATTTCACGAATATCATCCACGCCTGTATGCGAGGCGGCATCCATTTCCAAAATATCAACATGTTGACCTAATTGGATCGACTTACAGGGTTCACACTGATTACAGGGGTGCATGTTTGCATCTGAAGTGCCGTCAAGGCCAATACAATTTAATCCTTTTGCCAATATTCTAGCAGTGGATGGTTTTCCAACTCCTCGCACACCAGTTAGAATAAATGCATGGGCAAGTCTGTTTAAAGTAATTGCGTTGGTTAGCGTACGAACTAATGCTTCCTGTCCTATTAGCGAATCAAAGTTATCAGGACGATATTTTCGTGCTAGCACCTGATATGGGGTAGAGTTTTTGTGTTCCATAAACGTTTTCTCTTAGTAACAGTCACTCTGTAAATAACCAAAAACCATTAATTTATCTAGAGCTCACTTCTTTACCAAGTGCAAGCGATTAAGGTACTTTTTGGCTTTGTAAGTTAGTTTTGACAACATTGCTGCAAATAAAGCGAAAGGCTGGACGACCCAGTCAAGAACCACGCTGGCTGCTTCCTTTCGGACCTGACCTGGTGAGCAGAGCAAACTGTCCATCCAACCCTTCTTAGCAGAATATGGAACATCGCATTACAACAAACAAGTCTTTTTAGAGTAGCAGAAAAACTAATTCCTATTTGGTTTGTCTATGAGGGCTAGACGGATAACAGCCAAGAATATGTACTGCATCGGGTAGGCAGTAGAATTTAAGCTCTTCTAATGCAAGTTGCATATTTTCTTGTTCAATATGCCCTTCACAATCAATGTAAAACTGGACTACCTGCATCTGGTCGCCTGACATGTAAGATTCGATTTTTGTTAAATTAATACCATTAGTAGCAAAACCACCAAGTGCCTTATATAACGCTGCTGGTACTGAACGGAGAGAGAAAACAATAGTGGAATGAGTAGGTTCTGAAGAAACGTCTGGCACCTGCATCTGTTTTTTCATCACTAAGAATCTGGTCGTGTTGACGCTCATATCCGTTATGTGATCCATTAAAACTACAAGACCATAAATATCGGATGCAAGCTTTGATGCAATAGCTGCTTTGGTTGGATCGGCCCACCTCTCAACATCACGTGCGGCTCCTGCGGTGTCGGAATGAATCATAGGCGTTATTCCAAGAGTATCTAGTTGTTTGCGACATTGTGCAAGGCCCTGCTCGTGACTATATGCTTCCTTGATATCGGATAACTTGGCCCCTTTAATGCCTAGTAACTGGTGGTTCACCGGCTGGAAATGCTCTGCAACGATATGAAGGCCCGAATTAGGGAGTAATCGGTGGATATCAGCAACACGCCCCGCAGTTGAATTTTCAACAGGCACCATAGCAGCGTCGCATTCGCCTACTTGCACGGCTCGCAACATTCTAGAAAAACTCTCATAAGCAATCGCTCTCCATTCGGGGCAGAATGCCTGACAGGAAAGATGGGAATAGGCCCCTGGAACACCCTGAAATGCTATTGTATGTTGTTCGCTCATTACTTCCTCATTTATTATTTTCGCTGTTAAGCTTTTTTCGAATTTCTATCAAATCCTGCTCCGTATCAATACCTGCCGCTGGTGCTTCTACTTTTCCTGCACCAATTATCATCCCTAATTCCAACGCTCGCAGCTGCTCTAGCTTCTCTGCTGTTTCCAAATAAGAGGGGGCTGTTCCAACAAAATGTTTTAACGCATCCCGTTGCCAGCCATATAGTCCAATATGGTGCCAGAATATTTCACTTCCAAAGGGAATAGGAGCGCGGCTAAAATAAAGCACTCTACCAGTCGGAAAATCTGATTCAAGAAAATCTTCATTCCAGCTCATTACAGCTTTTACTACTTGCGGCTTGTTTATTTCATTTCTTTCGCAAGGAGCTACTAATGTGCATAAATCAAATTCCAGCTGAGTTAACATATTAGCTAAAAGAGCAAGATAATTTGGCGGAATATTTGGTAAATCCCCTTGTAAATTGATGATGCGTCGATATGTCTCATCTGGATCAAATTCACATAAAGCGGAATAAATTCTATCAGTACCAGATGGCAAATTGCTATCAGTCATAATTGCAATCCCGCCTTCATTCTGAATCGCATTTACAATAGAAATATCATCACACGCAACCAAGACGGGGCCTAAACCCGCGGCTATAGCTTGTTTCCAGACATGGACAATCATTGGCTTTCCTGCAATTTCAGCCATTGGTTTGTTAGGCAAACGCAAAGACCCCATTCGAGCAGGAATTATCGTTATTATATTATTATTGTCAGTCATATTGTTTTTTTTCATAATTCGGAGCATCAGGCAAAAGAATTCAGCAAATGTCAACTCTCTAGGACTTGAGGGAGATGTTGGTTTAGGGTATCACGAGGCGTCAAATATCAATTGAATTCGTTCGGTTAACTTAAATAACTTTTGCCGTATGTTGACAGCGACAAAATATAACTGTGTTATTAGGAAATTTTTATGGATAATCTAAAGACAAATAAAATTCTAGCAGGGTTTTTGCTAGCAGGTCTTTTGGCGATGGGGAGTGGCAAAATTGCTGAAATCTTGATTCCTAATCAAAAGATAGAAGAAAATGCTTATCCTGTAGAAATAAAACAAGCAGCTGATAGTGGAAAATCCAGCACTCCAGTTAATGAGGGCCCCGAGCCTATTTTGGCTCTGCTTGCCTCTGCAGATATTGAAGCTGGAATTAAGGTTGCAAAAAAATGTACCGCTTGTCATGAATTTGATGTAGATGGAAAGAATAAGACAGGGCCAATGCTTTGGAATATTGTAAATGCAGGCAAAGGAATGAAAGATGGCTTTAAGTATTCAGATGCATTAGTTGGCATGGGGGGAGCTTGGGATTATGATGCGCTAAACGCTTTTTTATATAAGCCTAAGGCTTATATTAAGGGAACAAAAATGAACTTTGTGGGTCTGAAAAAACCATCTGACAGGGCTAATATGATAGCTTACTTAAGAAGCCTTGCTGATACACCAGTGGTATTACCTACCCAAGCTCAGATAGATGCAGAAGAAGTCAGTATTAAATAAAACCAATTTCTAGTTTTAACGAAGTGGAAGAATTAAATCACACGCCCACTTAATCAAACTGAATTAAACATTCCCAAGTTAGCTGAGTTTCTGGCAGGAGTTCCTGCATTAACAAGACCAATTGCTAAAAAATATTTTCGCAGGATAGAACAAGTTAATACCAAATCAGATAAGTCGCCTGTTACGATTGCTGATACATTAATTGAGGAGAAATTAAGGCAAATACTAGAAACAGAATTCCCAACTCATGCTATTTATGGCGAGGAATATGGCGGTAGTCTCGGCCTAGACACCGGTTGGTGTATCGATCCAATAGACGGCACCAGAGCGTTTATAGCAGGTAAGCCTACCTTCGGAACACTGGTTGCTTTATGTGATAAAGGTTTCCCATTGCTGGGATTAATTGACATGCCATGTTTGGATGAGACGTATATCGGCTATTTTGACGAGAGCCTGAAACAATCTTCTGTAAAATTAAACGGTAGTGTGATATCGGCATCTAAGAAAATAGAATTATCACAAGCCCTAATAGCAACTTCTTCCCCAGCTGCATTTACGAAAATAGGATTTGAAAAGTTTGAGATAATTTCAGAAAAATGTAAGGATACCTATTTTGGGGGTGATTGCCATAACTATGCGTTACTCGCTTCTGGTCATATTGATATCGTAATGGAACACAAGCTTGAACCTTATGATATGATGGCGTTAGTGCCAATCTTACTTGCATCGGGTGCTGTTGTAACAGACTGGTCGGGCCAGCCTATCAAAACACAGAATGAGGGTGAGATACTTGCCGCCTCAACCGCGGAGCTCCATGTAAACGTTTTATCATTACTTAAGGCGTAACGCATAGGAGTTACCTGAATGACGCTGATTGCTTTTCATGATGGAATAGAGAATGCAAGTTTAGATACATGGCGTTATCAACTTACTAAATCTGACCCTAAAATATCAGTAATTGCCTTGTCAGATAGTAAAGCAGATGACGCTGAATTTGCCCTTGTTTGGAATCCTCCTCATGGCAGATTAGCAAAATTAAAGAATCTAAAATTAATCTGCTCTTTGGGTCACGGAGTAGATCACTTATGGAAAGACCAAAAGCGACCTCGATCTGTCCCTATTATAAGGCTTGTAGATCCGCATATGTCACATGCTTTAAGCCAGTGGGTAATAGCAGTTTTACTTGATTTTCTCAGAGATGGCCCATTCTACCGTAAAAACAGGCTAAATCGTGAATTTAATAAATTACCACAAGCAAACACTATGAAAATGAAGGTTGCTGTTTATGGTATTGGGGCAATTGGCTCTGTGGTAGCACAAAATTTACATAACTTGCAATTTGACGTGTCAGGTTGGGCGCAAACTAAAAAAACTCAACTTCTTTTTAAACAGGAAATTGGAAAGCAAGGGTTTGAAAATCTCCTTCGCAGCAATCTCATTCATATTTGCCTGCTACCACTAACAAAAAGTACAAAAGTCTTATTTTCTCAAGATGTATTTAATCAAATGCCAAAAGGTTCATATTTTGTGAACGCTGGTAGAGGAGAGCAGGTAGAGGAGATGGCGCTTTTGCAAGCAGTTCGCTCAGGACATCTCTCAGGAGCAGCGTTGGATGTGTTTTGTGAAGAGCCTTTGCCGGTGTCTCACCCATTTTGGAACGAGCACCAAATTTCTATTTGGCCTCATGTAGCTGCTCAAACTGATCCGGCAACTACCATCGAGCAGATTATGAAGGCTATTTACGCTGTAAAATCAGGTTTAGCTCCAAAAAATCTGGTCGACCCTAACCGTCAATATTAATTTTGCCTTCCTTAAATACGTTGTTGCGCACAAAGCAATGTTTTGTGCAAATTTATATTAGATTTATTTTAATTGCCTATAAAATTGAGTAACATGTTAATAGTATTGTTATTTATGAAATAGTGAGGATATATTATGGCTCTTTCTGACAGAATTCCATACCAAGCCATTATAGACAGGCCTAAATTAAAATTGCCAAACAGCAAAAGAATGGCAGTTTGGGTTTGTGTTAATATAGAAGAATGGCGAATAGAAGGACCAATGCCCCGCACAGTTTTGTCGCCGCCGATGGGTCAGCCATTATTGCCAGATGTACCAAATTGGTCTTGGCACGAATATGGAATGCGCGCCGGGGTATGGCGCCAATTTAAAGCCCTTACAGACCGAGACATCAGAGCAACTGTCGCTATAAATGGAAATGTATGCAATTCCTATCCGCGTGTTGCGGGGTTTGCTAAAGAAATGGGGTGGGAATTCATGGGTCATGGCTTTTTGCAAGGCCCAACACACAGACTCACATATCAGAAGGAAACAATCCAGAAAGCTGTAGATTCTATTGCAGAGTTTGTTGGTGAGCCGCCCCGCTCATGGGAAAGTCCTGGCTTGACAGAAACAGAAGAAACACTAGACTTTTTGCGCTCCGCTGGGATTGAGTATATTGCAGACTGGGTTATTGATGACCTTCCACAGGAAATTTCAACCCCTTTTGGAACCATAACAACCGTTCCATATTCTGTTGAGACAAACGACATCACAATCTATGCACTGCAGCAGCATAAATCAGATGAGTTTTTAAATAGAGGTATGGGACAATTTGATAGGTTATACGAAGAAGCAGCGGATAATGCTCGGATAATGGTTATTTCTATACACCCGTATATTACAGGTGTGCCTCACAGAATAAAGTATTTAGAAGCATTATTGGATTATATAATGGATCATGATGAAGCGATATTTATGACCGCTTCAGAAATCGGAGACTGGTATACAAACGAAATGGCTAAACTTAAGGTATAAGTGTAAACTCGTATTTATGATAATCAGGCTAAATAAAATACAAATCAACTCAAAACTAACCTGCTAAAAAGAATTCGTTAGGGGATAATGACAATTCAGGAAGGTTTATATCTGATGTGTCATAGACTCTGAAGGCTTTTATTGTCATCGATATAAAGGTGTAATATCCGCATATTGCAGTTAAATCGATGACACCTGTGGTGCTTATCTGAGACACTGCATTCTCATAGGTTTTATCAGTTACTTCTTTGTCTCTGTGTAATTCTGCGCAATAATCGAATACAGCTTGCATAAACGGGTCACTAAAATTTGGTATTTTTGCATAGGAAATAGAGGTGATTATACCCTCTGATATCCCAGCTCGTCGAGCAGATGGAACGTGATGCACCCATTCAAATTGAGCAGACCAATAACGTGCTGCAACCAAAATAGCTAACTCTGATAAATGTGGTGAAAGACTACTGTCAAAACGTGCATACTGACCAAGTGCTTGAGCGTTTTCCGCTAATTCTGGATTGTGCATCCAAATTCTTAACGGGCCTGAAACACGCCCTCGCGGCCCATTTTCAATAGCTTTGTAAACTTTTGCTTGTTTCTCAGTAAATGTGTTTGGGTCAAGGTCAGGTAATCTTGGCTGTTTCATGTCAGAAAATGCTATTTTCAAGTGGCGTGAGGATTGGCAATAGTATTGATTTTGCCTTTAAAGAATATCAGAGCGTCAGAATCAGATTGATTAAAATCTAATACCTCGCCTACGAGAATAATATGGTCACCACCTTCGTAAAGGGCCCATTTTTTACAACAGAAATGGGCAATATTACCGTCGATTATCGGCATACCGTTTGCATTTTCGGTGTAAGCAACATTTTCAAATTTATCTTCAATAGGCTTTGCAAATTGCCAAGCTATACTCTCTTGTTTTGCGCAAAGCACGTTGACCACAAAATGTTCACTAGTTTCAAAAAAAGGCCTGCTAGCTTGATCTTTTCCAATTGAGAAAAGACATAAAGGAGGGTCAAGACTAAGCGAGGAGAACGAGCTAACAGTAATACCAGTAGGCTTATTATCTGAATCTTTAAGTGTGACAATAGTTACACCTGAGGGAAAACAACCAAAGGCGTTTCTCAATAGTTTAGTATCAAATTGTGTCATTTAGCGCTCTTTTACCTAGTATTAGTTTCAGGCTATTATATGGTGTAAATAATATGTCAGAAGATAGTGAGTTCATCAATTATCAATAATTTATAAATGTTAATGATGTATTAAACGTTTTTGAAAGCCTTATCAATCACGTTACTTGATAAAAGTGATATTCATTAGAGATAATTAATCTGTGATTTCTCTCAACCTATGAAACTATTGGCTTATTTTTATCTTTATGTTTCCAATCGCGTTAACTAACCAGTATTATCTTTCTAGGTGTTCAACAGGGAGCTATGCGATGATTCTTGGGTTAATAGGCGTAGGTAAAATGGGACGCGCGATTTGTGAGCGTCTGATAGAAACAGGGAACAAGCTTATAGTTTGGAACCGTTCTCCAGAAAAAATAGCTGATTTAGAAGGCGTGGCAATAGCAACAACACCTGGGGAAGTAGCATCTTCGGCAGATATCATAATTTCAGTTTTAGCAAATGATAACGCAACTCAGTCGGCCTATTATGATGATGGCGGATTAACAACTGTTTCGCTTAATGGAAAGTTGATTATTGAGATTTGCACCTCTTCTCCTGAACGTGCTGTTGAACTTGAGAAATCAGTTTTAGAAAAAGGTGGTCAATTTATTGAATCTCCAGTTGGAGGAACCGTAAAGCCAGCAAGAGATGGTACTTTGCTCGCTCTAGTTGCTGGAGACAAGGCGGCGTTTGAAAGAGCAAGGCCTATTCTAGAGCAAATGACGAGAAGGATTGAATATCTCGGCGAGACCGGCGCGGCAGCTGCAATGAAACTGGCAATAAACCTGCCTTTGATGGTTTATTGGGGAGCTCTTGGAGAGGCTGTTGCAATGGCAACCAGCAAAGACATCAGTGCTGAACAGGCAATGAGTATATTGGTAGATAGCTCCGGAGCTATCGGAGCAGCAAAAGTTAGATGCCAGCCGATACTAGAGATGATGCTGGAGGGTCACTCATCAGCCTCTAATTTCACGATGTTCAATGCTATCAAAGATATGAAGTTAATGGTTGGTGCTGCTCAATCAATGGGAATTGAAAGCCCGATTGTTGATGCAGCACGGAAGACCGCTGAAGATGCAGCAGGAGATGGTTGGGCAGCGCATGATGCCTCATTACTAGCTGCCTGGCGTAGTAGCAAATCATAAGAAAGGAAGTTAAATGTTACCAGTAGCACTTGTTGGTTTTGGTTGGTGGGGTCGAACCATTGCCTCTAGATTGAAAGAAAACAGTCTTTTTGAGTTGGTATGCGTTGTTGAGCCAAATTCAGATGCGCATAACGATATAATTGAAATGGGTCTCAAGCCAATTTTAGATTTTGACGAAGCTGTCAAAATGACAAATGTACGTGCCCTTATCCTAACATCACCGAATGATTTGCATGATTCACAAATTGCCCGATGTGTATTTGAAGGGAAACACGTTTTCTGTGAAAAACCGCTTTCACTCACATTTGAAGGGGCTAGTAATAGTGTGAAGGCATGTGAGGAGGCTGGGCTGGTGTTGGGAATAGGCCACGAGCGAAGGTTTGAGCCAGCAGTGATGGAAATAAAGCGTCTTTTAGATGACAATGCATTCGGTAACATTATGCATGCTGAATTGGCCTTTAGCCATGATAAACTGATTAATCTTCCAGCAGGAAGTTGGAGAACATCGAAGACATTTGCGCCAGCGGCAGGTATGACCCAGATGGGCATTCATCTAACCGATATTCTGATTTGGTATTTTGGCAAGGTTAAGTCTGTTTATGCCAATACATCGAGCCGTTCTCTTGGCTGGGAGACAGGTGATGTTGTCGTCGTTCAGTTGCTATTTGAAGCAGGCATGACAGCAAATATCCAAGCTATTCTTCATACACCTCATTTTCTTCGTACGCATATTTTCGGCTCAGAGATGTGGGCGGAAGTAAGAAACAGCACGCACCCTGACGAGACTGCGGGTGTTGCCGATTTACAAGTTTACCGTTCTCTGGAAAATACAAATACAACACGCTATGATTGGGCAGATTCAGTCTCTGCAAATCTTGAAAATTGGCGTTCAGCTATTATTGATGGCACAGAATACCTAAATAAGAATTTTGAGATGATGCACAATATAGAAGTTTTGAATGCAATCGTCAAATCTGCTGAAGAAGGGGAAGTTGTAAAACTTTCATAAATTTATAAAAAAAGATTATGCAAAAAATTGGTAGATTTGTCTGATTCCTATCAACAACATTACTACATAAAGCATCTTTTTAAATAATTCTGAGCCAATATAAGGTCGTAGTAGAGAACCAAATTTAAACCCTACTACGCTAAATAAAACCGCTGCTATACTTAAAATAGCCGAACTTGAATTAAGTAAATTATTATTTATCAAGCCGATACTTAGGCCTGCTCCTCCAACTAAAAATATATATCCAACGGCGCCAACGAATTCATTTCTAGATATGTCTAGTGACGCAAAATAAATTATGGCTGTGGACTGAATACCCGTCATTCCGCTCAATAACCCAGAACTTCCACCTGCTATAATTTGCCAGGATGGGTGTGATGTAATTGGAAGTGTGAAATTAAACAAACTATAGATAGCAAATAAAGTCAGTGCAAAACCAATTATAGCAGTAATTAAATCCACAGATATTTGCGTAAGTATCTGGCTTGATAGAAAACTTGCCAACAGCATAAACAGCGCCATATACTTATATTTTATAATTATATGCCTCCATTCTTTCTCTGAAAAAAGCTGCTGAATGTTGGTCACTACAATGGGAAGTGCAATAACGGTTATAGCCGTGATAGGTGTAATGAATAGTGGAAGGATTGCCATGGCAACAACAGGAAATCCAATGCCAAAAATACCCTTCACACTGCCTGAAAGCACCAAGGCAAGCATTATGGAAGCTATCGTAAAAAAGCTATGTGGCTCAAACGTCATTAAACCAATTTTTGCTTATAAACTTCATAAACTGCGCCCGTATCATATGAAATAGGCACGCCCTTTTTAGCTACATCATATAATTTCTGGGTAACATCAAAAAGTGGAGTTGAGCAATTGTTGCTTTTTATATCTGCACTGATGACTGATATATCTTTGTAAGCAATTGTCATATTTGCTGTAGCTGGTTCATAGGCATGGGCCATCATTAGTGGCATACGCAAATCAGACATTTTGGACTGACCAGCTCCATTAGACAGCAATTCAAATATCATTTTGGGGTCTAACCCAAGAGTTATCCCGTAATTGAGGCTTTCTGCAGCAGCACAATTATGGACATATACAGCGTGGTTTGCTACAAACTTTAATTTAGAACCATTCCCGAATTGTCCAGCATAAATGACTGACTTTGTAAAATGATCCAAAAGCGGTTTTATCTTGGAAAACCCTTCTTCTGAACCGCTTGCCATCATAACAAGATCTGCCACCGAGGCCTGAGCGCCAGTTCCGCTAACAGGGCAATCTAGTAGAATAGCGCCACAGCTTTCTAACATAGTTTTTGCAGCCAGTTTTGTATCGAGAGTGAAGGTTCCGGTCTCTAAAACAACCTGTCCTGGTTTTAGGATTTTACTTAGTTTTTCTGTTGATTCTGCAAGAATTTTTGTGTTTGCTAAGGATAATATTATTAGCTCACAGTCAGCTAGCCATCCACCGTAGCTAGTCTGAGGAGTGCCACCAGCCTTACTTAACATTTCTTGTGCGGTATGGTCTGGGTCAAAACCTGATACCGCAATGCCCCCTGCTAATAAGTTGCGAGCATATGCTCCGCCCATTGCACCAAGTCCAATAATTCCTACGCCCATGACAACTCCAATTTTGTTATGCTAGCAATTTTCCAAATACGTAAATAGTCGGTATTATTATGTTCACATTTATCGATAATTGGCTAGAGTATTTATAGTGAATAATTAGAGGGAAGGAGAGTTATGAAACTCGCAACTGTAAATGATAATGGTAAAATAAAAGCAGGAATAATTATAGGCGATGAGTTTGTATGTTGTGTTGATGGAGAGGAAGCCGATATGGCTATACTGTCTATTATACGCAATGGTAATTTGGCATCTTGGGAAGCGCTTGTTAAAACCGGTAAGAGGAGCGATTTGGGCGATGTGCAGATACTGGCTCCGATGCCGCATCTGATAAGAGATATGGTGTGCGTCGGCAAAAATTATTATGCTCATGCCAAAGAGTTTTTTGATTCAGGCTTTGATGCCACCCAGAAAGAAACAATTCCATCTGAGCCAATAATTTTTACCAAAGCGATGACTTCG
>MDTB01234914.1_pt1 | contig 14537 bp, 27 predicted proteins | sample 811161 | NCBI WGS metagenome assembly MDTB01 (sample SAMN05326650, study PRJNA326480) | marine metagenome | isolation source: seawater | place: Mediterranean Sea | collected 2009
ATTTTATTAGGCACTATTAATACATAATTCATAGAATACAATTTTTTAATGAAGATTGAGATCAAAAAAACCAAAAAACCTGTAGAATATCAAAGCGCGATAAGATTTCTTGAACAAAGAATTGATAATATTCACAAAAACCAAGAAAAAGAATTAATATGGATACTTAATCATCCATCGATCTATACAGCAGGAACTAGCTATAAAGAGAATGAAATTTTAGATAAATCAATAAACTTATACAAAACTAATCGTGGTGGAAAAATAACTTATCATGGTCCAGGTCAGCTGATTTGCTACTTAGCAATTGATTTAAATAAAAGAAAAAAAGATATTAGAAAATTTATTAATATTATAGAAAATTCTATAATAAAAACACTGCAAGATTACAAGATAAATGCTCAGGCTGATAGAAAAAATATTGGTATTTGGATAAAACAAAGAAAAAAAAAGAAAAAAATTGCGGCTATTGGAATAAGAATTAAAAAATGGATTGCCTATCATGGTTTTTCGATAAATATTAATACTGATATAAATAAATTTAAAAAAATAATTCCGTGTGGAATTAATAATTGTGCTTTAACAAATCTCAATATAATTAAAAAACAAAGCTATAAAAACTTCAGTGAAAAATTAATAAAAAATCTAATTAATAATCTAAAAATTTAAGTTTTTTAATCTTTAATAATTTTTTAAAATATTCAGGCAATAATGCTGAATATGTAAATTTTTTTTCCTTAATCATAAATCTAATCTGAAAAGCATGGAGCATTAAATTTTTATTTATGCCCTTGTTGTATTTTTCAAAGTTGTATTTTTTATCACCATATATAGGATGACCTATTTCAAAAAGTTGTTTTCTTAATTGGTGTTTGCGCCCTGTAATTGGTTTCATCTCAACAAGACTACAATTAGAATTTTTATCTAGTACTTTATAAATTGTTCTGGCGTTTTCTTTAATCGGTTTATTTTTTTCATATCTAATTAACTGTGAATTCCACTCACCTGAACTATTTAGAATTTCACCATGACAAATTGAAATATATGTTTTGTGAACTTTTCTTAACCTAAATAACGAGGTTAAAAGTTGAGCAGTTTCCCTGTTTTTTGCAATTATAAAAACTCCTGATGTATCTTTATCTAATCTATGAACTGAATACGGTTTTGTATCTTTAAAAAAAATGCTTTTTGAAAAAATGTCAATTAAATTTTTTCTTGATTTAGTCCCTCCTTGTACTGCGGTTCCTGAACTTTTATTTATAACTATAAAATCATCATTATTGTCAATTATTAAATCTTCATTTGATTTAATAATTGATTTAGAAGGTTCAAATTTTACTTTTTTTTTATTTTCAGAGACTTTAAAATCAAAATTAAAAAAAAATATCTCCTCATTTGTTTTTAATTTATATGAACTTTTAACTTTTTTATTCTTTATTTTGATTTTTCCATTTCTTAGATTTTTTTCAATAAATCCCTGTGGTAGATTTCCAAATTTTTTTCTTATCCATCGATCAAGACGCATATCATTATACGTTTGATCAACGCAGAAGGACTTTATCATGATTTTATTTTATTACAAAATTACGCCGTAGCTAATTTTTTTTCTTCTTTTTGATCTTTTTTATCGACCTTTTTCTTTACATCAACTTTCTTTGCCTCTTTATCTCTATCCACAAACTCAATAATAGCCATTGGAGAATTATCGCCATATCTAAATCCAGCCTTAACAATTCTGGTATATCCACCTTTTCTTTTTTCATATCTTTTTGAAAGAGTTTTTTTTACTTTATTAGTTGACTGGATATTCTGCAATTTTTTCATTAATAGCTTGGTTGTCTGTAATGTTTCTTTTTTTCCTAAGGTAATTATCTTGTCTGCTTGAGGTTTTAAAAATTTTGCTTTTGGTAGAGTTGTAGTAATTTGTTCATATTTAATTAATGAATTTAGCATATTTTTTAGTAATGCTTTTCTATGTTCGGAAGTTCGATTTAACTTTTTATTTACAAATCCGTGTCTCATAAAAAATTATATAGCTTCCTCAAGTTTTTTTGACATTTCTGCAATGTTATCTGGTGGCCAATTTGGTATCTCCATGCCTAAATATAATGACATTCCATTTAAAACTTCTTTAATTTCATTTAAAGACTTTCTTCCAAAATTAGGAGTTCTTAACATTTCTCCCTCAGATTTTTGGACTAAATCACCAATATAAATTATATTATCATTTTTAAGACAGTTCATAGATCTAACTGATAATTCTAATTCATCTACTTTTCTTAATAAATTTTTATTAAACTCTGGCTCAGAAGGTTTTTCACGAACAATAACTTCCTGTGGTTCGTCAAAGTTAACAAACATATTTAATTGATCTTGAAATATTTTTGCAGAATATGCTACGGCATCTTCGGCTGAAATAGATCCATTTGTTTTAACTTCCATAGTAAGTTTATCATAATCTAAGGCTTTACCCTCTCTCGCGGTACTTACTGAATATGAAACTTTTTTAACAGGACTGAACAAAGAATCTATAGGAATTAGACCTAGTGGTGGTTCATCAGGTTTATTCATTGAAGCAGGCACATAACCTTTTCCTGTTTCAACTGACATTTCCATATGAAAATTTGTATTTTCATCCAAGTTACAAATAACTAAATCTGGATTAAGAATTTCAATATCAGTAACGGGTGTTATGTTTGATGCTTTAATTTCACCTGGTCCTTTAACGTCTAAAATTAATTTTTTTACACCTTCGAAAGAACTTTTAAGAGCTAATGATTTAACATTTAAAACTATATCAGTAACATCTTCTCTAATTCCTTTAATTGAGGTAAACTCATGAAGAACACCATCTATTTGAACAGAAGTAACGGCCGCGCCTCTTATTGAAGATAGCAAAATTCTTCTTAAAGAATTTCCAAGAGTTAAACCATATCCTTTTTCTAATGGTTCAGCTGTAATTTTTGCAAAAGTTTTATCTTCACTAAGCTGAACATCTAATTTTGCTGGTCTAATCAAAGATTTCCAATTCTTAACATTTACATCAGTAGTTTCCATTTATACTCTCCTTTTTTTTGGGGGCCTTGTGCCGTTATGTGGCATTGGCGTTGTATCTTTTATCGAAATAATTTTAAAACCTCTTGCTTGTAAAGCTCTTAAAGCAGTTTCTCTACCTGATCCTGGACCTTTAACTTCTACAGACAAAGTTTTCATTCCATATTCTAAAGCTTTTGATGCAGCAGAGTCAGCAGCAACCTGTGCAGCGTAAGGTGTTGATTTTCTGGAACCTTTAAATCCTTTTTGTCCAGCAGATGCCCAAGATACTACATTACCGCTTGTATCAGCTATTGATATAATCGTATTATTAAATGTTGACTGAACATATGCTATGCCATTTAAAATATTTTTTTTTGTTTTCTTTTTTTTAGAATAAGAACTTTTTTTAATTATGTTAGTTTTTTTATCCTGATCCTTATCTTGATTATTTTTTTTTTCTACTTTAACCATTATTATTTTTTAAGTGGTGTTAATTTTTTACCAGCAATAGCAATTGCTTTACCTTTTCTTGTCCTTGCATTACATCTGGTCCTTTGTCCTCTAACTGGTAATTTTTTTCTATGCCTTGATCCTCTATAAGATGCAAGATCAATCAATCTTTTTATATTCAGCGAATATTCTCTTCTTAAATCACCTTCAACCTTAAAATTTTTATCTATATATTCTCTTATCTTGAGTATTTGGTCATCTGTTAGCTCATTTACCCTTTTTGATTTAGGAATTTCTAAATCTGTACAAATTTGCTGAGAGAATTTATTACCTATTCCGTATATATAAGTAAGTCCGATTTGAACAAGTTTATTTTGTGGTATGTTTACACCTGCAATTCGAGCCATAAAAAGTGATTAAAAATTTAGCCTTTTATATAAGAAGTTTGTTTAAAGTCAATGCGTTAAACCCTAAGTATTTCCTCAATTTTTTGGAAAATATCGTTTATTTCCATAGAACCATCAATCTCATGAAAATTTTGATTTTTTGAATAATAATCTAAAACAGGTTTTGTTACTTCCATATAGGTATCATATCTTTTTAAGATAGTGGAAAAGTCATCATCTGATCTTTTTTCTAAAATTTTTCTTTTTTCAATCCTTTTTATTATTGAATCTTTATTGACGTTTAAGAAAAAAATAAAATCTATTTTTTGATTAGATTTTTTTAGTAAATTTTCTAAATTCTTAGCTTGATTTATAGTTCTAGGATAGCCATCAAAAATTAACTTGTTCATTTTGTCTGAGTCATATATTATTTTTTCAAGTAAATTATTAACTATTTCATCCTCAACAAATTTACCATCGTTCATATTTTTTATAATTTTTTTACCTATTTCAGTATCTTTTTTAATTTCCTCTCTCAACATATCACCAGTAGATACCTGAAAACTATTAAACTTATCTACCAGATGTTTAGCTTGAGTTCCTTTTCCAGCCCCAGGAGGACCAAAGATTATTATATTCACTTATTTGCCAAATTTTGTTTTTTTAATTAATTGCTCGTATTGAGAGCTCATCATTCTAGTTTGTATTTGTGTTACAGTATCAATTGCTACCACTACAACAATTAGTATTGATGTTCCGCCTAAATAAAAAGGAATTGGATAATTTGCAATTAAAAATTCTGGCATCAAACAAACTAAAGTAAGGTATAAAGCTCCAATTGTTGTTAATTTTGTTAGAATATTGTCTATGTAAATGGCTGTACTTTCACCAGGTCTTATCCCAGGAACAAATCCACCATGTTTTCTTAAATTTTCAGCAGTCTCATTTGGATTAAAAGTAATTGAAGTGTAAAAAAAAGTAAAAAAAATTATCCCAGATGCATATAATAACATATACAGAGGTTGTCCTTGTGTGAAAAAAGATGAAATGTTTAAAAAAGTCTCATTTTTACTTAAATTAAAATTTGAAAATGTAACAGGTAACAGTAATAAAGCTGAAGCAAAAATAGCAGGTATCACACCTGCTTGGTTAATTTTCAGTGGGAGATGTGAAGACTCGCCACCATACATTTTGTTGCCCATTTGTCTTTTTGGATAGTTTATTAAAATCTTTCTAAGAGCTCTCTCCATAAAAACAATAAACATTATTGTTGCCACTAACAGTATAAATATTAATATTATCATTATTGTTGAAATTGCTCCCGTTCTTCCAAGTTCAAAAGTTGTAACAAGCGCTCTAGGAATTTCCGCAACTATTCCTGAAAATATTATCAATGAAATACCGTTTCCAATTCCTCTTTGTGTAATTTGTTCTCCTAACCACATCAAAAAAATTGTTCCAGCTACAATTGTAGTTACTGTAGATATTTTGAAAAAAATGCCTGGATCAATTACTAAATTGTCAGATGACTCTAAACCAACAGACAATCCATATCCCTGAATCATAGCAAGTAAAACTGTTCCATATCTTGTTATTTGTGATATTTTTTTTCTTCCTATTTCACCCTGGCTTTTTAAATTTTTAAAATAATCTGAAACACCAGTTAACAATTGCACTATAATAGATGAAGATATGTAAGGCATAATACCGAGAGCAAAAATAGCCATTCTATTAATTGCTCCACCAGCAAAAACATTAAACATTCCTAACAATCCCTTTTGATTGCCTTCCATTAATATTTGTAATTGATCAGGATTAATACCGGGTAATGGAACAAATGTTCCAAATCTATAAATAGATAATATAAAAATAGTAAATATTATTCTATTTTTAAGATCACTTGATTGCGGATTTGAACTCATAAACTCTTAGGTTATTTCTTGTTAATTTGAACTGAACCACCAATTTTATTAAGTTTTTCAATTGCTGATTTTGAGATTGAATCAGTTTGAATATTAATTTTATTCTTTATTTCACCTTTTCCTAAAATTTTTAATTTTCTTGAATTTTTGTTTATAATTTTAAGTTTTTTCAAAATTTCTACGTTAATGGTTTCATTGGCATTTATTTTTTTCTTATCAATAAACATTTGAATTTTATCTAAATTGATTTTAGCAATTTTCACATTTTTAAGAGGATTAAAACCTCTTTTGGGTAATCTCCTATAGAGAGGCATTTGGCCACCTTCAAAACTTTTTATAGATACGCCAGACCTAGATTTTTGTCCTTTGACTCCTCTACCTGAAGTTTTGCCTTTGCCAGAACCAATACCTCTACCAACTCTTAATTTTTTTCTTAATATTTTTCCTGTTGTGTTTAATGAAGTCATTATCCTCTTTTTTCTATAATTTCAGAAATTTTTTTATTTCTAATCAGTGAAATGTGTTTAGGAGAATTTTGTTTATTAAGAGCTTTCATTGTTGCTCTTATTACATTATGAGCATTCGCTGTGCCCATTGATTTTGCAACTATATCTCTTATACCTAATACTTCACATACAGCTCTCACAGGGCCACCAGCAATTATACCTGTTCCTTTTGGTGCAGCTCTTAATTTAATTTTTCCCGCTCCATCTTTTCCAAAAACATCATGATGTATGGTTCTTCCTTCTCTTAATGGAATTTGTATAAGTTTTCTTCTTGCCATCTCGTTTGCTTTTTTAATTGCGTCTGGAACTTGTTTAGCTTTTGCGTGTGCTATTCCAATCTTTCCATTTTGATTACCAACAACTACTAAAGCTGAAAAACCAAATCTTCTTCCACCTTTTACAACTTTGGTAATTCTATTTATATGAACCAACTTTTCTAATATATCGTCTTTAACTTTAAATTTATCCATAATTTAAAAATCCATCCCATTCTTCCTTAAAACTTCAGCAAAAGTTTTAACTCTGCCATGGTATTTATATATACCTCGGTCAAAATATACTTTTGTAATCTTTTTCTCTTGTGCTTTTTTTGCAAGTCTCTCTGCTACTGCTTTTGATAATTCAGTTTTATTTTTCATATTTAAATTTCTAATATCTTTTTCTATTGAAGAAGCTGAAAATAATGTTTTTCTATTCTGGTCGTCTATAATTTGTGCAGAAATATTTTTAGTTGATCTAGAAATGCAAAGTCTAAATCTATCTGGGCCCGCAACTTTTTTTATTTTCTTTTTTACTCTAAATCTTTTTCTTACTGTTGTACTGAGTTTCATTATTTCTTCTTTCCTTCTTTTCTAAGTATGTATTGTCCCTGTTCTTTAATTCCTTTGCCCTTGTAAGGCTCAGGTGGTCTTAAAGATATTATTTTAGATGCTACTTGACCAACTAATTGTTTGTCATGACCAGTTATTTTTACAATAGTCTGTTTTTCTACAACTACTTTTATTCCCTCGGGTATATCAAAATTAATATCATGGCTAAAACCTAATTGCATATTTAATTGTTTTCCTTTTAAAGCTGCTCTGAAACCCACCCCAACAAGTTCTAAAATCTTTTCATATCCAATGCTTATCCCTATAATTGCATTATTTACCAAACTTCTGTTCATTCCCCATAATCTTTTCGTATTTTGGTCTATTTTTTTTGGTTTAATCGAAATTTCTTTACCATCATTAATATTTAAGTCAAAAAGTGTTGTATCTATATTTAAAGTTTTTTTACCTAATGGGCCATCAACATTTAAAACTGACCCAGATAAAGCAACATTAACTTTATCGGGTATTGAAATATTTATTTTACCAATTTTTGACATTAAAATACCTTACAAATTATTTCACCACCGACTTTTTGTTTTCTTGCATCTATGTCTGTCATTACGCCTTTTGGTGTTGAGATTATTGCAATACCTAAACCATTGTTAATTTTTGGTAGACTTTCTGCACTTGAAAATATTCTTCTACCAGGTTTAGATATTCTTTCTATTGTACTTATAACTGGATTGCCAGAATGATACTTTAAATTAATTGATAAAGTTGGTTTTTTGCTATCATCATTAACTTTATAATCAATAATATATCCTTCACTTTTTAATATTTCAGATATACTTATTTTAAAGTTAGAGGATGGCAACATAACAACTTTATGGTTACGCAATTGTGCGTTTTTAATTCTTGCTATCATATCTCCTATAGGGTCACTTAAACTCATAATTTCCTTTCTACCAGCTTGATTTTACCATGCCTGGAATTTTTCCTTGCAATCCAAGTTTTCTTAGGGCAATTCTCGATATTTTTAACTTTCTATAAACACCATGTGGTCTTCCAGTTATTTGACACCTGTTCATCACTCTAACTTTTGCTGAGTTTCTAGGCATCTTTGATAGTTTTTGTTGTGCTTTAAATCTTTCCTCTAAACCTAACTTTTTATTCATAATTATTTTTTTTAAAGCTTTTCTTTTTTTAAAAAACCTATCAGAAAGTTTTATCCTCTTATTATTTTTATTTATTGCGCTAAGTTTAGCCATCTTTAATTTTCTCCTTTATTTTTAAATGGGAAGTTTAACTTTTTCAGCAACTCAAAACTATGATCTTTTGATTGAGAATTAATTACTATAGTTATATCTAGACCTCTAATCTTTTCTACTTTATCAAAATTTACTTCTGGAAAAATTATATGCTCCTTTATTCCAAAGGTGTAGTTACCAAATTTATCGAATCCATTAGCTGATAAACCTCTAAAGTCTTTAATTCTTGGTAGAGCGATATTCACTAATCTATCAATAAATTCATACATTTTATTTTTTCTCAAAGTCACCTTTAGTCCAGCATTTGTGCCTTTTCTTGTTTTAAAATTAGATATAGACTTTTTAAATTTAGTTAAAACAGGTTTTTGCCCACCAATGCTTGCTAAATCCTGTTCGCATGATTTTATAATTTTAGAGTCATTTCCATCTAACCCCAGACCCATATTTATAACTACTTTTTCCAAGGTTGGCGTCATATAAACATTCTTAAAACCAAATTTTTCTTTTAATGAAGGTTGAATTTCTTTTAGAAATAGTTCTTTTAGTCGTGGTATCATTTTGATTTTTTAATCTCTTTCTTTTTAATTTTTTTTTCGTCAGCAATTATTGCTAAATTTGAAATATCAAGAAAATTTTCCTTAGAAATAATTCCGCCTTTTTTTTCTTTTGTAGTTTTAACGTGTTTTTTTACCATATTAATACCCTTAACTTTTGCTCTATTGTTTGACCTATCTATTTCAATTATTTCACCTTCTTTTTTTTTGTCTTTTCCAGTTAAAATTTTTACTCTGTTTCCTTTAATAATCATTTTTACAATACCTCTGGAGCAAGTGAAATTATTTTCATTTGTCCTCTATTTCTTAATTCTCTAGTTACTGGTCCAAAAATTCTTGTTCCTACGGGCTCTCCTTTTTCATCGACCAAAACAGCTGCATTATTATCAAATTTTACTTTAGATCCATCATTCCTATGAATACCTTTTTTTACACGTACAACTACCGCTTTATGGACCGATCCTTTTTTTACTTTCCCTTTTGGGATTGCTTCTTTGACAGCTATTACAATTGTATCTCCTATGCTCGCATATCTTCTTTTTGAACCACCAAGAACCTTTATACATTCAATTTTTTTTGCTCCAGTATTATCTGCAACTAATAATTCTGTTTGTACCTGTATCATTTTGAATTCTCCATAACTTGAAATTTCTTATTTTTTGAAAATGGCTTACTTTCAATTATTGAAACTTTATCACCATTTTTGAATTTATTATTTTCATCATGTGCATTATATTTTTTTTTAACTTTAATAATTTTTTTTAAAACAGGATGTTGGTATTTTCTCTCAACAAGCACTGTTATAGTCTTGTTAGGTTTGTCACTTACCACTATACCTGATAATATTTTTTTAGGCATTCAATTTTCCTTTTAAACGACTTTTTAGTCTTGCAATTGTTTTTTTTACTTCAGAGAACTTAGCAGGATTAGTAACCTGTGAGTTAATTTTTTGAAATCTCAAATTAAACAAATCTTTTTTCATCTTGTCGATATGTTGAATTACTTGAGATTTAGTTAATTTATTTAATTCTTTTTTTTTCATTACGATATTCTTTTTATAAATTTTGTTTTTATAGGTAGTTTGGCTGAGGCTTTATAAAGAGCTTCTTTTGCTATCTGTTCAGATACACCATCAATTTCAAAAAGAATTCTTCCAGGTTTTACTCTACAAGCCCAAAATTCTGGAGATCCTTTTCCTTTGCCCATTCTTACCTCTACTGGTTTTTTAGAGACCGGAATATTTGGAAAAATTCTAGTCCACACTCTACCTTGTCTTTTCATGTGCCTAGTAAGAGCAACTCTTGCTGCTTCAATTTGTTTTCCTATAACTCTATCTGGTGACATAGCTTTTAATGCATAGGCACCATAATTTATCAAATTAGCTCTTGATGCATAACCATGAATTCTACCTTTGTGAGCTTTTCTAAATTTTGATCTTGTTGGTTGCAACATATTTATTTTTTATTAGTCTCTTGACTAAACTCCTTGTTGAAAATTTCACCTTTATAAATCCAAACTTTAATTCCTATGATTCCATAAGTTGTTAAAGCTTCAGACTCAGCGTAATCTATATCAGCTCTTAATGTATGAGATGGAATGCTGCCTTCGCGAAGCCATTCAGTTCTTGCTATTTCATTTCCACCTAACCTTCCGCTTATAGAAACTTTAATTCCTTTGGCTCCTAATCTTAATGCTGATTGCATTGATCTTTTCATTGCCCTTCTGTAAGAAATTCTTTTTACTAATTGTTGTGCAATATTTTCAGCTACTAAAAAACTATTTGTTTCTGGTTTTTTAACCTCTTTTATATTTAGATTAACTTCATTTGAGGTAATTTTAGAGAGTTTATCTTTAATTTTTTCTATATCACTACCTTTTTTGCCTATAACAAATCCAGGTCTTGAAGTGTAAATTGTCACAAAACATTTTTTTGCAGTTCTTTCTATCATAACTTTTGAAACACCCGAGTTAATAACATTTTTCTTAATATGTTCTCTGATTTTAAAATCTTCAATTAAGAAATTTCCAAAATCTTTCTTTTTAGCATACCAAACAGAGTCCCAACCTCTATTTATGCCAAGTCTTAAACCAATTGGATTAACTTTTTGTCCCATGACTCTCCATTTTTTTCTTTTCTGATAAGATTATTGTTACATTTGAATAAGGTTTTAATATAGGAGCTGCTCTACCTTTCGCTCTTGCTCTAAATCTCTTCATTATAATTTGTTTTCCACAATAAGCCTCCTTAACAATTAAATTATCAATATCATATTGATAATTATTTTCTGCATTTGCGATTGCCGAGGAAATTGTTTTTTTAATATCTTTCGAGATTCTTTTTTCTGAAAACGTCAAGTCTCTAATGGCAATATCAACTTTTTTTCCAACTATTCCTTTTAAAATTGGATTTAGTTTTCTTACACTCGATCTTACATTTTTGTTAACAGATTTTACTGTTTTGTCTTTAGTATGTTTATTTTTTTTATTTTTGCTCATTATTTTTTTTCACCTTTTGTCTCAGAACCAGATTCTTTTGCAGCTTTTTTGTCAGCAGGTGTATGTCCGGCAAATGTTCGAGTTGGGGCAAATTCTCCAAGCTTATGTCCAACCATATCCTCAGAAATTGTAAGAGGTATAAATTTTTTGCCATTATAGATCAAAAAACTACATCCCACAAAATCTGGGATTATTGTCGATTTTCTTGACCATGTTTTAATAGGTTTTTTACCAGAATCTTTTTTTTGTAAATCAACTTTTTTCATTAAGCTTTCTTCTACAAATGGACCTTTCCAAACTGATCTTGCCATAAATTATTCCTTCTTCTTCTTTCTTCTTATTACTATATATTTGTCCGTTCTCTTGTTATCTCTTGTTTTTAAACCTTTGGCAGATTGACCAGTTCTTGACACCGGGTGTCTTCCTCCAGCACTTTTACCTTCTCCACCTCCATGAGGGTGATCAACTGGATTCATAACAACTCCTCTTGTATGAGGTCTTCTTCCAAGCCATCTTGATCTTCCTGCTTTTCCAATTTTTATATTTTTTTGATCTGGATTAGATAGAATTCCAATAGTTGCTAATGATCTTGAATCGATTTTTCTAACTTCCCCAGAAGTCATTTTAATTAATGAATAATTTCCATCTATACCTGAAATTGTAACTGAAGTTCCTGCAGATCTTGCAATTTTTCCGCCTGATCCAGGTTGCAACTCAACATTATGGATATTAATTCCTACGGGTATATCTTGTAAAGGCATACAATTACCGATTTTAATTTCTTTTTTGCTACCATTTGTAATTTTATCGCCTGGTTTAATTTTTTGTGGAGCTAAATAATATTTGTATTCACCATCTTCGAACTTAACCAGCATTATGTAGCAAGATCTATTAGGATCATATTCTATTCTTTCTACTGTAGCTTCAATATCAAATTTTTTTCTATAGAAATCCACCTCTCTATACATTTTTTTATGACCTCCAGCTCTATTTCTTGAAGTTATGCGTCCATAATTATTTCTTCCTTTTCTAGAATTCTTAGAAGAGACTAGGGATTTAAATGGCTTTCCTTTCCACAGTCCAGTTCTATCTATAAGTACAGTGCCTCTTGTTGATTTTGTATATGCTTTAAATGTTTTTAATGCCATTTTTAAATACCAGTTGTAAGATCAATACTTTGACCTTTTTTTAGTGTTATGATTGCTTTTTTGTATCCTTGAACTTTAACTTTTCTTCCTCGTGTTAATTTGGTTCTGCTTTGTTTATTGATAATATTGATTTTAATCACATCAACTTTAAAAATTTTTTCAATACTTTTTTTAAGATTCACCTTGTTAGCCTTAACTGGGACTCGAAAAACAACTTTATTTTGATCAGATAAAGCTGTTGATTTTTCTGTAAGAATTGGTGAGTAAATTTTGTCGTATAAGTGTATCTTTTCCATTTTATGAGTATCTCTTTTCTAATTCTTTAACTGAGGTTTCTGTAAAAACTAATTTTCTAAATTTTACAATATCAAAAGCGCTAAAATGGTTAACATCTGTTACTTTAATGTTTGGAATATTTCGAGCTGATTTATGAATTTTATCACGAGATTTTTTATCTAATATTAATAAACAATTAGTTATTTCAAATTTGTTAATTAATTTATTCATTTCCTTTGTTTTTTTGATCTCATCTATAAAATCACTAAATATAATTATATTTTTTAATTTATTTTTTTCACTTATTAGTGAAGCTATACTTAATTTTTTTTCATTTTTAGTTAATTTTCTTTTTTTATATGCCAATTGACCTTTAGGACCGTGAGCAACACCACCACCAACAAATATTGGTGCCTTTCTACTTGCGTGTCTTGCATTACCTGTTCCTTTTTGAGCATAAATTTTTGAAGTTGATCCCTTAATTTCATTCTGTTGTTTAGTTTTTGCATGTCTCCCCTTGTAATTAGCATTAGATTTATATAATGCATTTTCAACAAGTCTTTTATTAATTTTACCTGAAAAAATTTTATCCATAACTTCAATTGGACTTTTTTTTCCATCTAAACTTAATTTTTCTATTTTCATCTTATTTCTTTTTCTTTTCTGGTATTTTTTTTGCTTTTTCAGCAACTTCAATTCTTTCTTTAATTGTAAGTTTTTTGATATTTTTAGCTGCTTTTTTAACTTGTACTTCTGTATTTTTTGATCCTGGTATTGAGCCTTTTAAGTATAGTAGATTATTTTCTAAATCTGATTTAATAATTTCAATATTTTGAATTGTTCTAATCTTATCACCCATGTGACCAGCCATTTTTTTTCCCTTAAAAACTTTCCCTGGATCTTGTCTTTGTCCTGTCGAGCCGTGTGATCTATGTGATACAGAAACACCGTGTGTTGCTCTAAGACCTCCAAAATTATGTCTTTTCATAGCACCAGCAAAACCTTTACCAATAGTTTTAGATTTAACATCAACAAATTTAATCTCATTAAAAATTTCTAGACCAAGCTCGTTTCCTTCTTTGTAATTTTCTATATTTTTTACTTTAAATTCTTTAAGCATTTTTTTGGGTTCAGTATTTTTCTTAGTATAAAACCCTTTCATTGCTTTTGATAATTTTGAAGTTTTAATTTTTCCATATCCTAGTTGAACGGCTTCATAACCTCTTTTATCTTTTTGAATTACCTGAATAACTCTAGCTTTTTCCATTTTTACTACAGTTACAGGTACTGATTGACCAGACTTATAAAATTCCCTTGTCATTCCTATCTTTTTTCCAATTAAGGCTACATCAGTCATAATTATATCTTAATCTCTACATCTACACCTGAGGCTAAATCTAATTTCATTAAAGCTTCTACGGTTTGTGGAGTTGGTTCAATTATATCGATTAATCTTTTATGAGTTCTTGTTTCAAATTGCTCCCTGCTTTTTTTATCGATATGGGGTGATCTTAAAACCGTATACTTCTCAATTCTTGTCGGTAATGGTATCGGTCCCTTTATATTTGCACCAGTTCTTTTAACAGTATTTACAATCTCTTCAGTAGATTGATCTAATATCTTGTTATCATATGCTCTTAGTTTAATTCTAATGTTTTGTTTTTCCATAATTAACCTGTTTTC
>MDTB01103681.1_pt1 | contig 14533 bp, 16 predicted proteins | sample 811161 | NCBI WGS metagenome assembly MDTB01 (sample SAMN05326650, study PRJNA326480) | marine metagenome | isolation source: seawater | place: Mediterranean Sea | collected 2009
CGGCTGCCGCATCTATGCCCATGGCAATGGCCTTGGCTTCCATCGCTTCTTGCAGGTGAAAGATATATGCAGGGCCACTGCCAGAAACAGCAGTAACCGCATCCATCAAATGTTCTTCAAGCTCAATCACCTGACCGACCGAAGATAACATAGCTAGGCCGAGCGCACGATTTTCTGCGGTTAATTCGGCATGTCCTGATAAAGCCGTAATTCCCATCCCCAGCGCCGCAGGTGTATTTGGCATGACGCGAATAATCTGTTGGTTTTGCCCAATATGGGTGCCAATCTGTTCTGCCATCCATTTGATTGATATGCCAGCGGCAATAGAGAGCCAGATCGTATCCGCACTCGCAAGCGCTACCATATCAGCGATAGCATCTGCCATATCTTGTGGCTTACAGGCAAGCACAATAACATGCACATGCTGTTTAGGCGCATTTGCCAGACTGTCAAAATAGCTAGCGGCGGGATGCTCAGGCAATTGCCCCAACTGATCCAGATGCGGATCAATGACAGTCACTTGACTGATGCCGATAGATGATACGTTATTCAGCCAACCATGAAGCAAAGCCTGCCCCATCTTGCCGCAACCACAAAGCATAATATGTGTCATTATTCCAAACCGTAACTGTTTAACCTGTTATATCAGGCGTGGCCGACAGTTTCCATCAAAACGGTTTCTGTTGCGCTATCGGCTGAGGCGCTGCCAATGGCAAGCTGGAAAAGGGCAGGATAATATTTTTCACATTCGGCGACGGTCGCTTCGATCATATCAATAATCTGCTCTTGCGTTGCCCCGCCAGTGCCGCGCATTGGCGTTGTGTGCCGAAACAGCAGACAGCCATCGTCTTGCGTCAAAATAAAATGGCCCAGCCATGTTCGCTCATTAAGACGTGAGATAAGTTCCATCATTTCTGGCTTTTGCTGATCAATGACAAAAATATCAAGCACTGCTGAGATATGAATGGATGAGTGATCTTCATGCCATTTGACGCTGATATAATAGTCTGACCAATAGCCTGAGATTTCAATGGCAATCTCATCACTGGAATGATGGTGCATCTGCCAGTCATTAGCTTCGACCAGCCCTTGCATAATGGCGATAGGATGATCAAGAACAGCATTTGAATGTGAAGAACGAATAAGCATGATACGCTTTGGCCTTGTATAGTTCGCCGATGGAATTAACCATAGATAACTTTCGGGGAAAAAACAAGATGTAGTAGCAGAAATTATAAAAACTACACTTTATTGTGGTTTAGCAGAAGCATCTGTCATGCTATACCCTTAGAAGATGAAAGGAAGCATCCATAAATGACGCCGCCACTAAATTCAGCACCACTAGATACGGCACCACTAGATTCGGCAACATGGTCACTGACTGACGCCCCTGTCATGGCAGCTATCCCCTTTCCTTTCGCGGATGAGGTGTTGTTTCAAATAGGGCCTGTTGCTCTTAGGTGGTATGCGCTGTCTTATATTATGGGGATACTCATCGGCTGGCTCATATTGCGGCGGGTCACGCGCGATGCCAATGATCCGGTTGGTAATGCGCCGCTCGAGACGTTACTTAATGCCAGTATTATAGGGATTATTCTTGGCGGCAGGCTGGCATATGTCGTTTTTTATAATCCTTCATATTATCTCAGCCAACCTTTGGAAGCCTTGGCGGTATGGAAAGGCGGCATGTCTTTTCATGGTGGTCTGATCGGCATTATATGTGCCATTTATCTGGTCTGCCGCCGCCACAATAAACGCTTTTTTCAATTGGGTGATCTTGTGGCTATTGTTGCCCCAATTGGATTATTCCTTGGCCGGATTGCCAATTTCATCAATTGTGAGCTTTATGGCCGCATCACCGATATGCCTTGGGGGGTGATATTTAATCAAGGCACTTGTCTTAAAAGTAATGGCATCAGCCTGGCTGGTGATTTGCCGCGTCACCCAAGCCAGATTTATGAAGCGCTGTTAGAAGGGTTGGTATTATTTATCATCATGCTGGTGCTGTTGCGGCTAGGTCTCCGCCAGCGAATCGGATGCTTGTCTGGTGTCTTTTTAACCGGCTATGGGTTATCCCGCGCCTTTGTTGAGTTCTTCCGTCAACCAGATAGTCAGATCGGCTTTCTCATCAGTAGCACAACAATGGGGCAATGGCTAAGTCTGCCAATGATAATCGCAGGGCTGGTTTTGCTATTTCGGTCATCATCATCTGATCATCAAAATAAGGGATGATAAAGGCAGTGACTTCGCTCCGTCAGATTATTAATGACCATATTAAGGCTGACGGATTTATCAGCCTTCATGATTATATGGACTTGGCGCTTTATCATCCCCGCTTTGGATATTATCGCAAAGAGACCGTGATTGGTGACGCTGGCGGCTTTATTACGGCTCCTGAGATTTCCCAAATGTTTGGTGAGCTAACGGGCTTATGGCTGGCGCATCAATGCCAGACACAACAACTTGATACAAAAGCGGCGCTCGTTGAGCTGGGCCCCGGACGCGGAACATTAATGGCTGATCTGATCAGGGCGTGGCGTCAAACCGCATTAGCCCTGCCGCCCATCCATTTAGTCGAAACCAGCCCTTCGCTACAGGCCGCCCAAGCCAAGACTCTAAGCCATATGACAGAAGCGCCAACGCACTGGCATCAATCAGTTGATCAGCTACCACATCAGCCGCTGCTTATTATCGCGAATGAGTTTTTTGATGCTCTGCCTGTCCGCCAATTCCGCCATATCGAAAATGAATGGCAGGAACGCGGCATCATAAACGGCAATACAGGCTGGCAGATGGCATGGCGGCCTGTCTCATCTAATCACATTCCAGATGGTGTTCTTGAACAGGCAACTCATGAGCCAGCCGCTAGCACTGATGCTGATACATCTATCATCACATATGCTCCACATCTGCCTGCTATCATGGCTAGCCTAAGCGCCCGCCTTAAGATGTATGGCGGCGCCATGCTGGTGATTGATTATGGTAAAGCTGATGCCTATGGCGACACGGTGCAAGCTGTTCATGATCATCAGCCTGTTGATCTGTTATTTGAGCCGGGTGAGGCAGACCTGACGGCATGGGTCGATTTCTCCCATCTTGCCAAAATTGCCGAGGCCAAAGGGCTCACGGCAACACCGCTTCAACCGCAAGGCCAGTTTCTTAAATCGATTGGCATCAAAGAACGCGCCGAACAGCTGTCTCATGGTGCTAGCCCAGAATTAAAGCGGCAGCTACTGGCGGAACTCGATAGACTTGTCAATCCAGCGCAGATGGGGCAGGCTTTCAAAGTGATGGCAATATTATCACCCCAAACGAAATGCCCCAAATGAAATGCAAAACATGATGACATCCCTGCCGCCATACCTGATCCATGATGCGTTTCAACCGCAGCATATCAGCTATGGGTTTTTCACCCGTCAGGGCGGTGTCAGCCAAGGGCTTTATGATAGCTTAAATGGCGGCTTTGGCTCGTCTGATGATAGGGCGAAAATTGGGCAAAACCGGCGCCTTGCCGCCTCTGCTCTTGGCTTTGCTCCTGACCAGATTTGCGGGCTTTATCAAGTCCATTCGGCACGCGCTCATCATGTGACCAGACCAGATAGTACGCCAGTTGAGGCGGATGCTTTGGTAACGAAAGAAGCTGGCCTTGCGCTATTGATTCTAACCGCTGATTGTGTGCCTGTGGTTTTCGCTGATACGCGCAATGGGGTTATAGGTGCCGCCCATGCGGGATGGCGCGGGGCAACCTCAGGCATCTTGGCGGAGACCGTGGCGGCTATGTGTAGCCTTGGGGCTGAACGTGATCAAATCACCGCCATTATAGGGCCAGCCATTCAACATCAGTCTTATCAGGTAAGCGCCGATCTTCGTGATGCCGCCCTTGCCTATGATGATGGGGCGGCGGCATGTTTCTCGGCAGATGATGAGCCGGGTAAATTTCGGTTTGATCTAACCGGTTTTGTCGGCCGCTCGCTTGCTCAGGAAGATATCGCATATCATACTATCCAAAGAGATACATATAGCGAGCCAGATCATTTCTTTAGCCATCGCAGAGCCACCCATAAAGGTGAGCCAGATACTGGACGCCTGATGACAATAATCGGGATAAACCAGTATTGACATACACTAGCGCAAAAATGGACATTGCTTTATTATTATTTCATTGTATAGGACGCTTAGCTAAAATGCCGCATCTCATTATTTTTTTCATGCTATGTTTTTTAGGATTACTGGCGTCATGCATGATCACATAGAGAAAAAACCGACTTTCTTATGGTGTTTTAACTTGATTGCCAGCCTTACAATTGGTATCACAATTTTGTAATAGATTTGGTTTTTATCAATGAAAATTCTGGCCTGCAATTCAAATAGACCACTTGCTGAAGCCATAGCAACTTATCTCAATGTCCCTATGACCAAAGCCGATATCCGGCGTTTTGCCGATATGGAAGTCTTTGCAGAAATTCAGGAAAATGTCCGTGGTGAGGATGTTTTTGTAATCCAGTCCACCTCATATCCAGCCAATGATAATTTGATGGAATTGCTAGTGACGCTAGATGCGCTGCAACGCGGTTCGGCCAGACGTATTACGGCTGTCATCCCCTATTATGGCTATGCCAGACAAGATCGCAAATCGGGGCCTCGGACGCCAATATCCGCTAAATTGGTTGCTAACCTTATTACCTCAGCAGGGGCTGACCGTGTTCTGACCGTTGATCTCCACGCTGATCAGATTCAAGGCTTCTTCGATATTCCAACCGACAATCTGTTTGCGGCGCCAGTTCTGATATCTGATATTAAAGATCGCTTTTCCAGTGGTGATCTGATGATTGTGTCGCCTGATGTTGGTGGGGTGGTTCGCGCCCGTGCCTTGGCACGGCGGCTAGATGCGGCGCTGGCAATTATTGATAAACGGCGCGAGAAGGCTGGCGTCTCTGAAGTGATGAATATCATTGGTGATGTATCAGGACGGCATTGCATCATGGTTGATGACATTGTTGATTCGGGCGGCACGCTCTGTAACGCCGCCAGCGCTCTGATGGAAAGCGGTGCGCTATCTGTTGAGGCATATGTTACGCATGGCGTATTGTCTGGAGGGGCGGTATCGCGCATTGCGTCATCACCGCTGAAAGCCTTGGTGACAACAGACACTATCCTTGCCACAGAAGCGATGCGTGTTGCTCATAATGTGCGTCAGCTTTCTATTGCGCCGCTCTTGGGTGAGGCTATTCTTCGCATTAATGAAGAACGTTCTGTTTCGTCACTTTTTAACTAAACCCACATAACCGCATATTCCGCTTGCTGATCAGCGATTTTCAGGCTAAACATGCGCATCTAATCCAGCCATACACCCCTGGAGGTATGGCAGTTTTGACAGATTATGGAGTTTTAACATGTCAGACAATATTAATTTGAGCGCGACTAAGCGTGACCGGGCTGGTAAGGGGTCCGCCCGGGCGGCTCGTCGATCTGGTCTCATTCTTGCCGTCATTTATGGTGGCAAAGAAGCCCCTGAAACCATCAATATTGATGCCAACACTTTTAATAAAATGATCAGCCAACCGGGTATCATGAGTAGCTTGATCAATATGGATGTTGAGGGCAAATCCTCAAATGTGCTGACACGAGATATTCAGTTTCATCCGGTCAATGATCGGCCACTTCACATTGATTTTCTTCGCATTACAGCATCATCAACCGTTACTGTTATGATCCCTGTTGTGTTTTTGAACGAAGATACCTCACCAGGTTTGAAGAGCGGTGGTGTGTTAAACGTTGTTCGGTATGAGATTGAAATGAACTGTTCAGCCACACATATCCCTGAAAAACTAACGGTAGATTTGGCTGGAACCGAGATTGGCGATTCGATCCATATCAGTGCCATTGAACTGCCCGAACATGCTGAGCCAACAATCACCGATAGAGATTTCACTATCGCAACAATCGCCTCACCAACAGTCGAAGTTGAAAAAGACGATACCGAGACTGAAGACGGTGCAGGTGCTGGTGAGGGCGAAGCAGAGACATCAGAAGAATAGGCTTTTAGCTGATCTTCACTTGAGGGAGATGTGATGCGTATCGTTACAGGTCTTGGTAATCCTGGAACGCGCTATGCATCGCATCGCCACAATGTCGGCTTCATGATGGTTGATCATCTTGCTGATCACTATGGATTTTCAAACTGGAAAGATAAGTTTGGCGGTAAGCTGGCCGAGGGCTTGATTGATGGCAGTAAGACGCTGTTATTCAAGCCGCAATCTTTTATGAATAGGTCGGGTCTGTCGGTTGCCGAGGTCATGACATTCTATAAAGAGACTCCTGACAATTTGATTGTTATCCATGATGAGATTGATCTGGCCGCAGGTAAGATTCGCGTCAAACAAGCCGGTGGTCACGGCGGTCATAATGGCCTCCGCGATATTGATCGTCATCTTGGTCAAGATTACTGGCGGCTGCGGATTGGCGTTGGTCGCCCACGCTTTGGGGGTGATGTTAACCGCCATGTGTTGTCTGATTTTGACAAGGGTGATTTGCTCTGGCTATCGCCATTGCTTGATGTGATGACCGACTTATGGCCGATATGGGTTAAGGACGGCCACGAAGCCTTCATGACGGCCGTTGCCCATAAAGCCCCTGCCCCAAAGCCAACTCAAGATATGACTTAATCCCTATCCCAACCAGTACCAAAAAATAAAGGAGACATGAAATGGGCTTTAATTGCGGTATTGTTGGATTGCCAAATGTTGGTAAATCCACCCTGTTTAATGCCCTGACGGAGAGCGCAGCCGCCGATGCGGCGAACTATCCTTTCTGCACGATTGAGCCTAATACTGGCCGTGTTGCCGTGCCAGACAGGCGGCTGGATAAATTGGCCGCCATAGCTAAATCTGCCCAAATCCTGCCAACTCAGCTTGAGTTTGTAGATATCGCGGGTCTTGTCAGAGGTGCTAGCAAGGGCGAAGGCTTGGGCAATCAGTTTCTTGCCAATATCAGAGAAGTTGACGCCATTGCCCATGTTTTGCGGTGTTTTGAAGACAGTAATATCACCCATGTCGATGATAGTATTGATCCGATCCGTGATGCTGAAACGGTGGAAACAGAATTGATGCTTGCTGATCTGGATTCGGTGGAAAAGCGCATCGCCAATCTGATTAAAAAGGCACGCGGTCAAGATAAAGATGCCAAAGCCTTGATGGGTACGATGGAAAAGTTAAGAGATGGGCTGGCCGAGGGTATTCCGGCACGAGCTATCCCAACCCTTGATAAAGACGAGAGGAAAGCCTTGCCGGGCTTGCAACTGCTGACAGGCAAGCCCGTGCTTTATGTCTGTAATGTATCCGAGGAGGATGCTGTTTCAGGCAATTCACTGACCCAAAAGGTTGCTGAGAAAGCGGCTGCTGAAGGCGCTGATATGGTTGTTGTTTCAGCCGCCATTGAATCGGAGATTATTTCCCTTGAAGCTGATGAGAAAAAAGAGTTTCTCAATGATTTAGGACTAGAAGAAGCAGGTCTTGCCCGCATGATTAAGGCCGGATACAAGTTGCTGAACCTCATTACCTTTTTCACCGCAGGGCCAAAAGAAGCGCGCGCCTGGACAGTGCGAGAAGGCGCAAAAGCACCTGAGGCGGCAGGGGTTATTCATACCGATTTTCAGCGCGGTTTTATTCGTGCTGAAACGATTTCCTATGATGATTATATCGGCAATCAAGGCGAGACAGGCGCCAAAGATGCTGGCAAATTACGCATTGAAGGTGGCGACTATCTGGTCAAAGATGGTGACGTATTTCATTTCCGCTTTAATGTTTAATCTGGCTTTGATCTAGCTATCTAATGGCGTTTTTTTGGCGCACGGCTTGGCGTGATTTACGCTGTTTGGTAATCGCTTTAGCTTGACCTAATGTCAAACAATCAGGGCAAAGACAAGACCCGGCAAGATCAAATTGACCGCGCATATTAGGCAGGTTCATACACCAGCAACTATGCTCTTTGGTCGAGCCACAATTAAACTGCGTTCCACATTCTTCACAGATCAGTTTTTGTACAACTGCTACGTCCGGCATTTTCACCTCCATATCCACAAAAATTTCAGATTAAGATGACTACTATTTGAGACTGAACTTAATTTGGCTTTGCTGTCAATGGAAAACAACATCAAAAAAAACGCCAGCACAATGGCTGGCGCTTGCAAAATCAGTTTTAAGGTGCCTCAGACTGTACCGTTCGGAGGCTACTTCTTTTTGATATCTGCCCAGATATAGCGCATCGAGCCATAAGATACGAAACACATCACAAAGAGGAAAAGCATAACGGCAATACCTGTCCGTTTACGCGATTCCATTTCAGGCTCAGCCGCCCATGCCAAGAACGCAACAACATCAGCAGATAAAGCTTCGACTGATGTATCACCGTCAACGGCAAGCTCAATATCATCACCATAAAGCGGTTGCGGCATGGCAATCAAATTACCGCTATAAGCCGTGTTATAATACATTCCATCCGGAACATCTTTGCTCTGCGGCGCATCCTTATAGCCAACAAGCAGGCTGTAAAGGTAATTAGCCCCATTTGGCCTTGCCTTCGTGATCAGTGACAAATCAGGCGGATAAGCCCCGCCATTAGATGCTCTTGCGGCATTTTCATTTGCATATGGAGACGGCACACGATCCGCTGGAATTGCTGCCCGCGTGAACATCTCCCCTTCTTCATCTGGGCCATCAGCGACCTCATATTCAGCCGCAATCGCCTTAATCTCAGCTTCTGAATAGCCGAGATCAGCAAAGTTACGAAAAGCGATATATTCTAGCCCATGACAAGATGCACAGACTTCACGATAGACTTGAAATCCACGCTGGAGTGAGGCTTTGTCAAAGAACCCGAACGGCCCATCAAATGTCCACTCATGTTCGATAATCTCACCACTGCCGCCTGCCGCCATAGCTGGCGACATGCCCCCCATCCCAGCGAGAACAGCAATCCCGCCAGCGCAGATAATCTGACTGACGCGCTTAAACATCGGCTTTCCCCCTTTTAGCCGCTAATGCCGCGCTCATCCCAGCCCCTGTTACTGGCATTGAGATCGATTGAGGCAATGGTCGCGTTTTTTCTACAACGGATAACAGCGGCAATATCACGAGGAAGTGAATGAAGTAATATGCCGTGGCCAGACGTGACAGCGTCACATAAATACCCTCAGCAGGTTTACCGCCAAGATAGCCAAGCAAAACACAGTCAGCCAGCAAGACCCAGAAAAACATCTTGAACAATGGACGAAAGCGGCCGCTTCTCACGGGTGACCGATCAAGCCATGGCAGGATAAATAGCACGGCAATCGCCCCAAACATGAACAACACACCACCCAATTTGTCAGGAATAGCCCGCAAGATCGCATAGAATGGCAGGAAGTACCATTCCGGCACGATATGAGCTGGCGTCTGCAATGGGTTGGCAGGGATATAATTATCAGGATGCCCAAGGAAGTTCGGATAGAAGAAAATAGCTGATGCAAAGATCGTCAGAAAGACCATTGCCCCAAACAAATCCTTACTGGTGTAATAGGGATGAAAAGGAATGGTATCTTGCTTACCGCTAACATCAATTCCTAATGGGTTATTAGAGCCAAAGCGATGCAAGGCAATAATATGCAGGATAACAACACCAACAATCATAAATGGCATGAGATAATGGAGAGCAAAGAACCGGCTTAATGTTGGATTATCAACCGAAAACCCGCCCCAAAGCCAGACAACGATACTGTCGCCAATCAAAGGAATAGCAGAAAACAGGTTGGTGATCACCGTGGCGCCCCAAAAACTCATCTGTCCCCAAGGCAGCACATAACCCATGAAAGCGGTTGCCATCATCAGCAATAAGATCAGCACACCCAGTATCCACAATAATTCTCGCGGGGCTTTATATGAGCCATAATAGAGCCCACGGAATATATGAATATACACCACAATGAAAAAGAAACTGGCGCCATTCATATGAATATAGCGGATCAACCATCCATGGTTAACATCACGCATAATGCGCTCAACCGATTCAAAGGCGTGATCAACATGTGGCGTGTAGTGCATGGCCAGAATAATGCCAGTGACTATCATGGTGACTAGCGCTAAACCAGCCAGTGACCCTAAATTCCACAAATAGGATAAGTTTCTGGGGGTAGGATATTCATGCAATTCATGATGCATGAAGCTAAACACCGGAAGCCGGTGATCAATCCATTTAACTACGGGGTTCTTAAACTCAGGAGATGACATATTATAAGCTCCGGTTAGCCAATCTTAATGACGTTATCTGAAAGAAATGCGTAAGGCGGCACCTCAAGATTTGTAGGTGCGGGGCCTTTGCGAATACGGCCTGATGTATCGTAATGTGAGCCATGGCATGGGCAGAACCAGCCATTAAAATCACCTTTGATTTCACCAATTTTTTGCCCTAGTGGGACACAGCCTAAATGCGTGCAGATGCCCTGAATGACCAGATATTCTGGCTTCTCAACGCGATCCATATCACCTTCCGGGTCACGCAGATCATCCATACTGACTTGATCTGCCAGCGCAATCTCAGCGGCTGTCCGGTGACGGATAAAAACTGGCTTACCGCGCCATTTAACCGTAATCGCCTGACCTTCCTCGATGCCAGAAACATCGACCTCAATAGAGGAAAGCGCCAATGTGTCCGCCGCTGGATTCATCTGGTTGATAAAAGGATAGGCAACAGCAGCAGCACCAACTGCCAGCATAGTGTTGGTGGCAACGACAATGAAATCTCGCCGTCCCTGATTCTCCACGGTATCGCTCATGTGTCCCCCTTAAAGCATACTTATGGTCTAAAACCATCCCTTGTGCGATAACACTTTATTTCGTTTTTCACTATACCGACACGGATAATCCTGACCAAGCAAATAATGGCTCATGCCATGCCTGATATGGGGTATCTGCGACCAATTGCCCTAATTATTGCCCCAATTCGTCAAGTCTTATCGCCATGCGTGATGAGGCTGGATTTACAAAGATTTAGGGCCAGCGTGCTTCGGGCGGCAAAGACATCAATATCGCCTCAACATTGCCGCCAGTGTTTAAGCCAAATACTGTTCCTCTATCATAGAGCAAATTAAACTCAACATAACGGCCGCGCCGAACCAGCTGATATTCTCTGTCAGCTTCGGTAAATGCGTCTTCCATACGCCGCCGCACCAAACGCGGGTAAATATCAAGAAAGGCCAGACCAACATCACGGGTGAACGCAAACTCAGCATCAAAATCACCCTGATCAAGGTAGTCATAAAAAATCCCGCCAGCACCACGTTTTTCATCACGGTGTTTGAGGGTGAAGTAATCATCACACCAGGCGCTATAATCAGCATAATAATTTGGCTGATGCGCATCACAGCAGGTTTTCAGGCTGGCATGAAAATCGGCAACATCCGCATCATTCCAGATAATTGGCGTTAAATCGGCACCTCCACCGAACCAGCGCTTGCCCGGATTGCCGCCTGTGTTGATATATCGGGTATTCATATGCACCGCTGGCACATACGGATTACGCATATGAGCGACCAGCGATATGCCACTTGCCCAAAAGATCGGGTTATCAGCAGCCCCCGGAATTTGCCCGCGAAAGGTCTCACTAAACTCACCATTAACCGTTGAGATATTGACCCCAACCTTTTCAAAAACCTGCCCCTTCATGATAGACATGACACCGCCGCCACCGCCATCGCGCTGCCAAGGTTTTTCTTCAAAACGGCCAGCCGCACCAAGCTCTGGATGGGCTGCCACAGCCTCATCTTCGATGGCCTCAAATGCCGCCCTGATGCGGTCACGCAAGTCTTGAAACCATGCCGATGCCAACTCCTGCCTGCTGATAAAGGTGGATTTATCAATGGCTTCTGATGGTGTTGAGGATGGCTTGCGCTCGGTCATAATGCTGCGTTTTCCTTAGTTAGGCTTTTCTGCCAAGCTTTTACTATCAGGCTTTATGGGGCTTGATTTTGATTTCATAAGCTAATCTTTTGCACAGATCGCATCAAGTCGCGTTAACAGGGTGCGGCGATTTGGAACAAACTCTTGCTCAACCCAGATATCTTCAAGCGCGGTTAATATCTCCCCCACCTGTTTTCCTGTGTATGGGGCGCTCTCGGCTTCTAGTTTATCACGAATATCATTGCCATTAACAGGCATAGCTGGCCATTCCGCCCCAGCAATGCGGCTGATCTGTTGCCGCAGATCATTACCTGTCAAGCCTTTGGCGGCGGGCAAATTGGTCTGCCTTACAATCACAGAATTGATAAACGCACCCATAACATCGGCTAATGACCAGCTATTGCGATAGCATAAACGCCAACATTCTTGCCGATAATTGGGTGATAATAAAACATCGAGCTGTTGTGCCGGCAATGGCGTTGCCATCCGCAATAAGGATTGCGTCTCTTTGCGGGACAGCTTTAGCCGTTTGGCTAGCCCCTCGCATAAATCCGCTGGCATTAGCACCGCTAGTCCAAGAATAGCCTGCGCGGTCTCATCACCCGCAATCACCCCCACATCATCAACCAGCAGATCAAGCAGATCAGCATAATGGTCAGCCCATACCTGCCCCCCTGTCAGCGCCTGCCACACACCTAGATTATCCATCATGGTGATCGTAGCAAGCGATTGGTATTGCATGATTTTCTCTAGCTCCGAGGCGATACGTTCTCCTGACAGGATATCAATATGGGCAAGCGCATCGGATAAGGCTGTTGCGGTTTGGGGGTCAATCGGCATTTTGCCAAATCGGGCATAAAATCGGAAATAGCGAAACACCCTCAGATAATCCTCGGCCAGCCTGTCTTTCGGATCACCAATAAACCGAACAACCCCAGCCTCAAGATCAGACAAGCCGTCAAAGGGGTCAAAAACATCACCTGATGCTGTCATATATAGACTATTAAACGTGAAATCACGGCGCTCAGCATCGGCCAGCCAATCATCAATATAACTGACCTTGGCATGACGGCCATCATGCTCAGCATCGGCGCGCAAGGTTGTCAGTTCGACTTTAAGGGCCGGATCAGATGCCTTCATAACCGTAATCGTGCCATGCGTAATGCCTGTCGGGATAACTTTTAATCCTGCTTTCTTGAGAATTGCGCTTGCCTGATCTGGCGGCATAGGGGATGCCATATCAATATCCAGATTTGGCCAGCGTAACTGCCCTGTCATAAGGTCTCTGACCACACCCCCACAAAACCGCACATCACTGGCATGCGGGGCGAGAGCATCAATGATCCGCCGCGGCAACTCCAGGGCGAGCAATCGGGCTTTATCTTCCTCAAGATGAGATAGGCCGATAGAGGCGCCAATGCCAGTGATGTGCGGTTTTGTGGGGGAGTGGTCTTTTGCCATTACTCATTATCTTCGCCAAAATGATGAGGTTTAAGTTTGCCATCTTCAAGCGTTGCTGGAAAATACGGCTGATCTATTTCTGCCTTTTCGGGATTTACCAGCAGCATCAAGCCGCCAAAAATCACTGCAAATCCAATGATCCACGGCAATAAGGATTTGATCGTGGCTTTAACCGAACTATCGCGCTCATATTCCGCATCTACGTCAATCACTTGTTCTGCCTTATTGCGCTGATAGCGGCTGGCCATGGCAATACCAATGGTAATCCCAAGAGCAACAGCAACTAATATTATTGCAAGGCGAAGCATGGCTTATCCTTTCTCATTTTTTTTGGGTATCAAACCGCCCATGATCACAACACGAATTGGTCAACATTAAGTCGTCACCCCGTTTAGTACGGCATGCCACTGAACAATAATTCTGGCGGTTGCCCCCCAGATATATTCTTCGTGATGGTCAATTACCCATGTTTTATAATACTGACCATGATTACTTATAGTCTCTTCTCGGAAATGGCGATGATCAAGCGCTATATCAAGAGGAAGCGGCAGTATCCGTTCAACCTCAGCCGGATTAGCAACCAAATCGACATCTGGATTTACCAACCCCAACACAGGAGCGATATGAAACTTTCCCGCCGCCACAACACCAGGCAAGAAGCCTAAAGGTTCAACAAGGTCAGGGCTTAGGCTAATCTCCTCACGACTTTCGCGTAAGGCTGCGTCCAGCACAGCTTCCCCTTGCTCAATCTTGCCGCCCGGAAAACAGATTTGCCCCGCATGTGACGGCAAATGGGCAGTGCGTTTTGTCAGGATTAAATAGGGCCGTTCATGATCAATAATCACAGGCACAAGAACGGATGACGCTCTTAATCCATCAGGTGCTTTTTCAGGCGTAGGGTTCACCCTTTCAGTCATCAACTTGCGCCATGCTTCAGGCGATACCGGAGCTTGTGAGGCGGTCAGGTTTTGATGGTTTTGGGGGTTAGCTGGCATGATCATAGGTCATCATTTGATGCTGGCGATAATACATCAGATAATCGCTCATCAGATAATCGCTCATCAGATAATCGCTGATCAGATAATTGCTCATCAGAGAGGGGATGAAACAAGCCTGCTGACCAGACCCCAACTTGCCCATCA